>Ga0209656_10000008_pt1 | contig 156763 bp, 151 predicted proteins | sample BogFormECP12_OM2_FD_188239 | JGI IMG/M metagenome (GOLD analysis project Ga0209656, IMG submission 188239) | Bog forest soil microbial communities from Calvert Island, British Columbia, Canada - ECP12_OM2 (SPAdes) (version 2) | ecosystem: Environmental > Aquatic > Freshwater > Wetlands > Bog ...
AGGATATCACGCGTGCTCGGCGGAGGGCCTGCCTCCCCCGCTCAAACGAATTCAACTTTCGCATATGGATAGCTATCCAACGCCTCTACAGGTCCTCGTCTTTCCCAGGCACGGATTTTGCGCTAATGGACGCAAGCTGTTGAGCCGGATACAATTGCCAGGGATTGCTCAACATGGTTTGCTGCAGCGCCTCCGCGAGTTCTGATGTCCCGCGGGGGGCGGGTTAAACCGGCTCGTGTCGTGGACTGACCTTTCAGAAGGAGGCGAAAACGCCTTTTAGGGGGCCACCAAAACCGGCCGATGCGCGGCCGCAGATGGCCTCCTCCCATTGGAGATCTGCCGAAATGCTTCGCCTTTAGAGAAGGGATGCGTACAGGGACTCCACGCGCTGGCGATAATGCGCGATCGAAAATTTGGCTGCCTGCGCAACGCCGCGACGGCTCAACTCGCCGCGCAAATCCGGATCGTTTGCGATTGTCGCGATGCCTCGAGCGATGTCATCGACATCATATGGATCCACCAGCAAGGCGGCCTCTCCGGTAACTTCTCCTAGCCCTCCATTGGCGGAGGTGACGACCGGCGTTCCCAGCATCATCGCCTCGAGGACAGGCAGGCCAAAACCTTCATAGAGCGACGGGAATACCATCGCCCGCGCCCCCCTTATCAAGGTGACGAGAGTCGACCGATCGACGTAATCTAAACACCGAATCGTCGCGCCCATTTGTCCCTGCCCACGCGCCTTGTGCTCGTCGAGACGGGCGGACTCGCGCGCATTATCCCAGCCCGGGCCCATGACAAGCACCAACGGAATGTCCACTCCTGACAGTACAAACCCATCGATGAGACGACCGACATTTTTCTTCGGTTCCAATGCCCCGAAAAAAATCAAATAGCCATACATCTCCAGACCGTACCGCGCGTCCAGAAAATTCGCCACCACCGTTTCCGACCGGTCCAGATATTTCTGCGGAAACGTCACCGCTTGGTAGGTATTTGTTACTCTCCTTTCATCAACTTTCAGTAACCGTATGATATCTTGTCGCGATTTTTCAGAAACAGTTACTATATGATCCGCCTCTTTCGCTATTCCCTTGAGCAATTTCATGGTGTGTCTCTTGTCATCCATGGTCGCAAACGGTAGACGTAAGGGCATGAGATCATGAATTGTATAGATATTGCGTGTAGACGTTCCTTTGATTGGTACAGGGTAGGTAAAGTGAAATATATCAGGTTGCGTGTCGAGAGACAGCCTCACAAGTTTACCAGTCCATCGGAAAAACAAGTTCGCATTATCGAACAGGTTACGCACAAGAAAGGCGCGGTCTAATTCGGGCAAGAGGTCCTTGAATTGCTCCGCAATAACGGCATTCCCCAAACGGAGCGAAGATGGATGGATTGCCGAGCAGTAGCGCAGATGATCGATGAATTTATTGTACAATACCCGCGGCAACGATGCAGTCGCGCGTCGATTGGGAACACGCATTTGGTCAAAAAACAACACCTCCTGCAGCAATGGATCTTTGGTGTCAGGAAGCGGCACACCGTACACGACGCCGACATCATAGCCCAGCGATCGAGCAATATGCATTACAACTCTCGTGTAAGTTGCAATGCCGGCGCCTTGCCCGAGGGCAAGGTTGAGTCCATCATAGACGACGCGCCGTGTCCTCGGGCTGTTCGCGCTTGCACTCAAGAGATAGACCTTTTTTGTTAATGGCGTCGTGGAAACAGCGAGATTTCAGGCTCCCTGCGCGGGGCGCGGCACCGCCGCCGTGCCCCGGTGCCCCGGCCCGCGGTTCCCGGAATAGATCACGAGCGACGACCGCCCACAAGCCACCGCCAGGTGCGCCGCAGGCCCGCCAACGGGGGAATGCCGGCCAGAGACCCGCTGCATTCGTTCGGCATCATCGCAAGAATCCGGCGAGGCGAAGACTTATCGACATTCGAGGAGCGGATCGTGCGATCATCCGCTGCGCTTGGCGGCCCCGCTGTAGCTATCAATGTAGTCGCACAATTCGGGTCTAGGGGTGCGGAGGTTGGCGCAGCCGGCGACGCACCGATATGTTCGCCCGCATCCAAGTGCCACGGGGGTTGCCTTATCTTTTGGATTACCACCTCGATTTCATAGCAGCCGCCCGGATGCTGATCCGGTGGTATTGAGTAGTCGTAGCCGACATCGTTGTCAGCCAGATGCCGAAGCCTGTAGGTATTCGGCTTTAATGTGTCTTCTATATCTATCAACAGAGTTGCCGGAGTGTAGAACCGTCGGTGATCAGGGTTCCATCTTGATGGCGGGCTGGATTTGCGCTCGTATAAATGCTGGTGGGGGACACAGATGATAAGAAATCCGTCGGTCTTCAGCACTCGAAACCACTCGCTAATCGCCGCTTGAGCGTCTTCGACGTGCTCTAAGCAATGACTGGAGAAGACCGTGTCCTGCGATTCGTCCGGAAATGGAAGGTTACGGCCATCGTAGCCTGGATAATCAACATCTATACCGATTGCCTGAGGGACAATTGGAACGACGTCTCTCTCATACCCTTTATATCCGATATCTAAAATCGCCATCCCCGACAAATATTTTTCGATAAAGCCGTCATCGAGCTTCGCGACATACGTCTTTCGTGCCTCCGGCCCGACGTTCCGGTCAGGCTCAGCCCTCGCCACGCCAACTTCGCCGGTCACCGCTCGGCATCTCCGATGATCTGGCCGGGCTTAGAGCAAGGGATCGCGGCGGTCCGGGCCGGATAATGCGATTTCCCGGCATTGTCGCCTGCCGGAGCGAGACCGCGCGCGAGCATGTCGAGCGCCTGATCGAGGACAGTCTCCGGCTCGATCAACTTCATGCAGAGATGGTCATGCGGGCACAATTCCAGTCGCTCGTGCCCGCACGGCGAACACGATACCGCCGCCGTCAAAGCTCGCACCGCCTCACCCCGCGGCCCCCATTCTTGAGGCTGATGGCTCCCGGAGTAGATCGCCAGCGTCGGCCGGCCGCAAGCCGCCGCCAGATGAGCGACTCCTGAATTGTTGGCTATCACAAGGTCTGCCCGCTGCAGCACGGCCGCCAGCTCCGACCATTTGGTCCGTCCGGCCAGATTGACCACCCGGCGATCACCCCCGTAATGTTCGCAGATATAATTCAGCTCGCCTGCCTGACCGCGGGAACCCACCAGCATGATCCGGCACGCCACCCGTCCCATCAGCATGCCGATCAGCCTTATATACCGCTCCAGCGGCCAATCTCGTATCGTTGAGTTGCTGACCGGCGCTATCACAATGCATTTTGTCGACGCCGGCAACCCCGCCAACGCCTCTATCTCTAGAGAGCAACCGGCCACACGCTCCGACAGATCCGGCGCATAGAGGGGCCGGACCCGCTCCACTACCAATTGCACGAGCAATGACAACTGCTCTCCGATATGCAGCTCCGCAGGCAAATAGCGACGACGCGAAAGGCCCTTCTCAATCACCTCAACCCGAATCCCAAAAAAACGCAACCGCGTTCGGCGCGAATACCCACCCACATACACGCGAAATTCATACCGCGCAGACGGGTCGTCATTCGCAAATTCAACGTCGAGAACGGTTAGGCTGACGTTGGGTACCTCCTGGACTCGTTTGAAAGCGATCGTGTCCTGAGCGTCGGCCTGCACGACCTCTACGACGATCTCAACCTGGCGCTTCGACCAGATCGGTGCAGACAACTCGAAGCCAAATTCCGCCCGCAATTTTCCCAGCGGCAGTCGGGTGTACGGACCGTAAATCACATGCATGTCGGTGACGGAAAAATCCGTTTCGTGAAAGAACGGTGTCTGCGTCGGCATTCGCGAGTGCAACGCATTGGGATTGAGAACCAGCAACTCGGCCTCCACGGGGACGACTTCTCGGGTATCGAATTCTTCGGGAAGCGCGATGTTTAGATAAGGGTGCCGGGCGCGCGAGCCGATACCGCAGCGGAGCGCGGCGTCGACGTGATTTAGAAGCGGCCGGGTATCTTCGTCAACCCGCAAATCCAGCGCGATATCGAACCGACCCTTGCAAACCTCGCGAAAGCGAGCGATGTCCTCTAATGGCGTTCCATTCCACTGTTGAACATCCTCGGGGAAGTAGTTATAGGTCCGGATGTCGTCTGTGATGCCGAGGCGTCGCGCGGTATCCGCATTCCACGACCCGCATACCAGAGTGATATGATCGTTCGGGAATGCTTTGCGCAATTGCTCCAGAGCAGGCAAACCGATTAGGAAATCGCCGCGGTGATCGAGCTTTAGAACCAAGAGTTTTCTATTAACCGACCTATCGACGCAAAAATCGTAAAGGGCCACTCGTTCGCCATTCACCTCCGAACAAATTTCAACGCGATGGTTACCGGCGTTTCGCGCCTGACGGGACGGCGAGGACCGAAAATCCATCAAATCACGCTCCGGACACCTTCGATCCCGAAAAAGCTGGAGGCAGCCGGCGCACGTACCTAGCCAGCTCCCACTTGCCGAGGATACCCGTGGGTCTTGAGGCTGGTCAACATCGGGAGGCAGCAAACCGGCGCCTAGATCTGCCCGGCCTACCTCCGGGCCCCCCATGCCGTATTCCTGCTTCCGACCAGCAAGCGTATCAACACTCCCGATCACGACTTCGGCGGAGGAGCGCCCGCCGGCTGACGGAGGACGAGACCGGGATTTCCAAACGGGGCGGCTCAACTCTTAACGTGGCGAGCCTCTCAGCCGTCCGGTGGCCATCCGCCATCGGTCGCGACGCCTGCACTGAGCCTCCAGCCATAGCTCGACAGCTTCGCCCGACGGTCTATGAAACACTTCAAATGGGCGGTGCGCGAGAGACACGTGTGGGTTGTTGCTTAGATCCACGCGCTCGACCTCTGAGAAGCGAGAGTGCCAACGCTCGTGCTCGGCCGCGGCTCGCCATTGCTTTCGGTAATCATGCGTATCCTGTCCGCGCGATACCGATTCATAGTGAATCCAGGTAAGGAACGGATCGTAAATTACGCTCCTTCCGGCAATGCGTACCCTGACGCAAAAATCGGCATCGCCGGAGGTTATCGCATAGCGCTGAGCATCGAACCCTCCAACGTCGTCGAACACGCCCCGACGACAGGCGAGAAACGCACCGGTAACAGCACCTACCTCGTGCACCAGCAACGTGCGATCTAAGTAAAGGCCGTCGCTCGCCGCATCCCCCATCGCCTCATGCGCTGTCATACCGTCCTGGCTAAACGCAATACCGGCGTGCTGGATTGCTCCATTGGGGTAAAGCAACCGCCCGCCGACGACGCCGACTTCGGGCCGTGCCAATTGACTGCGGAGCCGCGCGTCCCACCCGCTGGTAAGGCATACTATATCGTCATTGAGAAACACCAATATGCCATCTTCGGTCGCGCCGTCGACACCTGCATTGTTTATCTCGCACCAATTGAAGGCAACGCGCCGGTAAACGATGCGTGTGCGTTCGAAAGCTTTCTCGATCTCGGAAAAGCCGAGGCGCGACCGAGCATCCACGTCGCCGTTCACGATCACAACGATCTCGACGCGATCCCAATCGACGGCATGGCGGCGGAGGCTGGATATCAGCGTGAATACCATATCAACGCCCGCCTCGGTCGGAACGATCACCGAAATCAAGCTCGTCGGATCGTCCTGCCAAAGGATTTTGACCGCGTCTTCCACAGAGCGGCCGACGGCGTCCTCGTGCACTACGGCCTTTGCGCGCGTCTCCATGCGGTCCAGATAACGCTGCACGGTACACAACGTCCGATCGCGTGCTGCCTCTGGGAACGCCGCTCGGGTCTCCGCCGCGCGCCTGACGAGTAACAGCGGCAGATGGACGAACGAATCTCGGCCGAACCGCGCCATTGCGCGCAACAGTAGGTCGTGACGAGCATCGAGGGCGGTATCGGAGGTCAAGCCCGCCAAACTGAGATAGGCTTGGCGCTCGATGCAGAATGTGTTGCCGATATAGTTACGCTGCAAAATCAAGTCGTAATCGAACGCCGATTTGAACAGCGGCAGGAAGCGCTCGCCCCAACCCGCATCACGGACGAGTAACTCCTCGTCAGTGTAGACCACCGACGCCGCTGTGCTCGCCACCGCGGCGGCGAACCAGGCCAGCGACTCGGGCGCCAGGGTGACGCCCGCATCGAGAATTACCAAATAGGAGCCGGTCATCCGGCCGGCCAACTCGTTGACAGCATTCTCTGGAAGCTGGCTAGCCTCCAGACGGACTACCCCCAGCATCTCGGTGAGGCTCGTCGCTTCTACGCGCGCGTCCGCCGCTGCTATAAGGAAAATCTCATCCGGCTTTTGCGTTTGCGCCACCACCGAGGCAATGGTGACTGCCGCGCCGCCGGGTGCCTTGGCGTCATCGATTACCACTATGGACAAGCTCTTAGGATTGCCCGTGACGGGCGGGCTCACGACCAGCTGGAGGACGGGCCGCACAACGCTATAGAATGGCAATGCCCAGCATTGTCTTTGTTCGAGCCGCGGCAGCCATTGTTCGAGGCGGCCGAGAGTGTCAACTAGATCGTGCAATTCCTGCATGATAGGCGCCGGATCTCGATCGGCTGAGCGCGCCTGAAGAAAACGCCTCACCCTGCTGAGTGACGCTATCTCGCCGTCCTGCACTGGAAAGCTGATTTGCAGACGGTCGAGAAATTCTCTTACGCAAGCCAGGGTTTCATGCAACTCTGCCTGCACTCGCAAAGCGGAAGCGGCTCTAATTTCGACAGTGTGCTCAGGCAGCACCGTTGCTCCCTGACTCACTTCGAGGATCTCAATAGTTGCGCGGTTCGACGAGGCGACATCGGGCAGGCGGTCCAAGCGAACGGTAAATCCGGCGCGCCCCTCGCCGCCGTAAAGCTGCTGCACATCGCGGCGAAATTCATCCGCAGCAATAATCTTCGCGGTGCTGCCGTTGACCTTGATCTTCAGGTGGAGGAGGGCGGTAGGGTCATTACGATCCACAGCCCAGCCGCGGCAGATCGTATCGGCAATGATTTCCACGCCCGCCACGATCCCCGATCCCGCGGTCGGCGCCGCAGCGTCCTGCTCCCCGCCGGCCGCATTCGGTTGATCGACCAGCGGAGTACCGCCTAGCCGATCGATCAAATCCCGGCCTGTCTTCCCATAACGCACCTCCAGGATTTGCCGAGACGGCTGCGCGGCCAACACCCGCATCAGCGCCTCTTTCCAGGTTCCGAGGGTTAAGCCGTGGTGGGGTGGGGCGAGTTCAGCATCGGCGATGAATTGCAACGCCTCCGCCAGCACTTGCAGAGACAAGTCGCGATGCGGGAGCACCCCGTAGGTCGTGAAGCGCTCGACGATCTCGCGCTCGAACTCCTCGGAATCGATCATTGCTTTAACTAGATCGACTACAGGCCGACCGATATTCTCTTCGCGGACGAAATTATTCTCGGGCATGCGGCCAAGAATCAGCGCGTACAGCCAATCAACATCTTTCTTATTGCGAACGATCATAGGAGTCCCGTTGGGTCACGTTCACATTATAGATATGCGCTTTATCCGGGTCGTATGCCAATGCCAAGCGGGCTAGCGGACCGCGTCCCCATTCTCTGCGTCTTGATTCACCAGTTTGCCGGGCACAGGGTAGGTCATTCTGCGCCCGAAACGCGGGACGAGGCTTTCTCTAGGTGGGACGCCGCGCTGGGCTTGCCGATATGGAAGGCACGGATTGGACCAGCGATCTCCTGTCAGGCCGTAAGCCCGAGTTCGGTCTTCACAATGTCGATTGTTGAAGCTGCGTCGTCTTGTTGCGGGGAAAGCAGCACATGGCTCAGCGCCACCTTGCCGTCGAACGCGGCGCGCTCGTTCACAACGCGAAACTCGATCGGATGGTCGGTCTGCTCGTTGATCACAAAGCTCAAATTGACCGAGTATACTCCCTGGTGGGGGGGCCGCAGGCTCGCGGCGCAGAGCTGCGAGCCTGCGCTCAGAATATCCACGACGAACGTCACGTCGGTGGCTTCTTGAGAAAATCCTAGCACGACCTCCGCCGCCCAACTGCCGAGCGGCAAGCGAATATAAGGTCCATAAATCAGCGCACGAACGCGCCCGGTGACGTCGACCGGCTGTACTGCCGGCCGATGACCATCCGCGAGGAAAAGCTCGCGGGGCCAGGTGATGCGCCCTAATGGGTGTCCCAAGAAATGCTCCAGATACGGCGCAACGGCTCCCTCGAGAACCGCCGTGTCGCGCTCAGTGAGCCGATCGGGGCTTGCCTCCGCAGCCGGCGAGAGGATGTCGGGGCCGTGACCAGCGGACGTGACGTCCTCGACAATCTTTGCGATATCGACCGGATCAAGGGCCAGACCGAAATGACGCGCTATGGCCTCTGTCGTCGCCGCAGGTTGTTGCCAGTCTGGACCGGCATTCAGGATCAGCGCATGCGGCCGGCCGATACAGGACATTATGGCCGCGCAGCTGGCGCCGACCCGTCGCGTAGCATCGGTCAGGTCTAAGCCATGCCGGAAGGCCAGCTCCCACACCATGCTCCGCGGATCACCGAGCGAGACGATAAATGGCTTCTCCGTCGTGGCGAGGACGCGGCCTAACCACGCGCCTGGCTGCCGGCCGCTTACGAAGAGACTGCCGCCCTCCGCCATGAGGAGCGCAACTGCGAGTTCTTCCGGTGTTTCGGCGCTCATCACCGTGACGGAGCCCAAGGCGACCTCCGTTATCCGGGTGGTAATAGCATCACACCAATCGGCGAACCGCCCCGGAAGACCGAATGAAAATAATACCATTGATACTTGAGACCTTGATCTAGATATCGCTCAAGTAGAACCGTTGGTTTGGGTATAAACAACTATGTAATTACCCAGTTCATTCATTATTATCATTGTGTCGTGACCTCGCGTTCTGTTATTTCGAATCTGCCGGTTCGGTCGGCTGATCTTACCCGCTCACGCGAAGGCATAGTGCTGGCCAGCAGCGCGATTGTCAATTCTGGTCGGTTCCAGCAGTGGCGCCAGACGCTCGGTCGTGATCGATGACGTGCGGTTCATTCCTCCTTAAAGTGCATCGAAGTGCATCGCCCAGTGCACGATCGGCAGATTGCCTGCGCCGGGGCATCACCACCGCTTTCTGGTGCGGCTGCACCTCCAGCACATCGATGCGCTCGACACCGCCATCAGCGCTATCGATCGGAAGGTCGACACTCATGTCGAGCCCTTTCGCACGGACAGTCCATCTCCTGACCACCATTCCCGGGGTCAGCGACTTGAGCGCCCAGGGCATCCGCGCCGAGATCGGCGGCGACATGAGCCGCTTCCCGTGGGACACCTGACCTCCTGGGCTGGTCTCTGTCCCACAAATGACGAAAGCCCCACGAGACCAGCCCGTGGGCTGAAGGCCCACGGCAAGCGGCGATCCGACCGCATGCGCAAGGGCCTGCCCCGCGAAGCCGATCGCAAACGGGTGGGGGCGGGGAGAACCGCGGCCACATCCGTGCGGCTATAGGCGCGGGTCCGCCGTCTTCCCTTCTGCGATCTCCTGCAGCACCTGCTGCCGGATCCGCTCCACCAGTTGTTCCACCACCTCCTCGTCCGCCGCGATAAACCATGGCGGTTCTGGGCGGCGATGCGACGCTGGCCTTCTGCTCGACGTCGTTCAGCATGTCGATTAGCATCTTGGTCGCGCGCAAATCGGCGCTCGTGGATTTGTTGACCATCTGGGTGACGATCGCCTCGCGTTTGGTGATCTTGCGTCGCTTTCCGTCGATCGTCACCCAGAACCGCTCGTTGAGCGCGTCGGCGAGCACGGCCGGCAGGTTCTTCGGGCTGCGGCCGCGGGGATTGCCGGACTGGCGCTTCTTGAAACGGGTGTGCAGCGGCGGCTTGCCCGGACCCACTTGGTAGTCGCTCTGGCCGTTCGCCATATCCCGCCCTCGCCCCCTGACGATCGTCGCAACGAAATTAGCTCTCGGATATTGATTATATTTCACGTTTATGCTATTTTGTCAATACCAAAACGTGCCTTTTCGACAACTAGCATGCGGTGCGCAATGCCGACGCCAGCTCTCCCTGCTGCCTCCCTCAGACCCGCCAAACGCCTCCCTGCTACCCGACCGCAGCCTCGGAGATCTAACTATATGATATTATTAGAGTTTTGTTGGATAAAACAAGCATTTTTCGGTGCCGAATCGAGTTTTCTCCCTGCTCTCAGGGAGGCGCCGGGAGACGGCCGGAGCTCAGCGAGCCATGCCCTCGGCGCCGGCGCGGACGTCGTAGAACGCCAGCGTCATCGAGGCCAGCGTGTGATAGCCCATCAGGAATATGACGTCGGTGATCCCGACATGGCCGAGCGCCTCGACCGCGCGGTCGTAGAGCCCTTTTGCGAGCCAGCGCGAATTGGCAAGACACGTCGCCGTTTCGTAGACGAGCTGCTCGCGCTTGTCGTCGAACGACGTGTGAAGACCCGACCGCGAAGGCGATCGGCGCCGTCGCCGCCTCGATCCTCACCGCTGCCTACCATATGCTCAAGCATGGCACCTCTACCACGATCTCGCGCCCGACCACTTCGACCGCCGGGCCAAAACCGTTCAGACCAGGCGCCTCATCCCTCGTCTCCACAAACTCGGTTTATGCCGTCCAGATGACCCCCTGGCGGCGTGACCCGCGACTTGTCTCTTTCTAGGATGGGCGATGGCGTCCGATGTCATCGATCTCAGGGATTTCTACCGGACCGGGCTTGGCCAGGTCGCGCGACGAATGATCCGCCGCGCAATCCAGCGCGTATGGCCCGACTTGCGGGGAATGCGGCTTCTCGGGGTGGGTTATGCCACACCGTTCCTGACGGCAATTTCACCCGAGACAGAACGTACCGTGGCTCTGACGCCGGCCTCGCTCGGCGTGCTCGGCTGGCCTTCGGAGGGACCCAATCTAGTCACCCTCGCCGACGAGGGCGAGCTCCCCTTCGCCGACTATTCGATCGACCGGGTCCTGGTCGTCCATGCCATCGAAACGAGCGAGCAAATCGGGACGATGCTGAAGGAGATCTGGCGGGTCCTAGCTGGTGGCGGACGCCTATTGATCGTCGCGCCGAACCGCCGCGGCATTTGGGCCCGCCTCGATCGCACGCCATTCGGATCCGGCCGGCCTTACACGATGTCTCAGTTATCACAGCTTCTGCGCGACGAACTGTTCACCCCGATTGGATCCGACACGGCGTTGTTTATCCCGCCGCTCCGCAAGCGGATAATCCTGCGCTCGGCACCGGCCTGGGAACGGATCGGCAAGCGCTGGTTCCCTACTTTTGCCGGCGTCGTGCTGATCGAGGCGACAAAACAGATCTATGCCAAGCCGGTTGCGGTGCGCATGCCCCGCCGGCGTCTCGTTTATACCCCGGCGCCGCACGGACTATCCCGGTGATCCGGTGCTTGAGGCGTGATTCAGGCCCGCCGGCCGGCCGCCTGGGCTGCCGTGTTTGTCTCGCTCCGGTTCTCCGACAGCACGAACACACTCTGTTCGGCGAGCAAATTTGCCAGGCTCCCACGGGGATCGAGGGAATAGGGCCGCCCGTGGCGGTCGAGGGTGACGCTGCGCTCGACGCGGACGCCAATCTCGTCGCACATCGCGACGAAATCGCGGATCGTGCAGAGATGGATATTGGGCGTTTCGTACCACGGATGTGTGAGAAGATTTGACACCGGCATCCGGCCAAAAAACAGAAGGTGCAGCCGAATTCGCCAGAAGCCGAAGTTCGGGAACGAGACGATGGCACGCCGGCCAATGCGGACGAGGGTCTCGAGCACCTTGCGCGGCTGTCGCGTCGCCTGCAGGGTCTGGCTCAGCACCACGACGTCGAAGGCGCCGGTGGGGTAGGCTTCGAGATCGCGATCGGCGTCGCCTTGAATGACCGAAAGCCCGTGGCCAACGCACGAGTTGACCCCCGATTGGCTCAGCTCCATGCCCCGGCCGTCAACATTCTTGTGCTGCACGAGATGGGCGAGCAACGCCCCATCGCCGCAGCCGATGTCCAGCACGCGGGCGCCAGGGTCGACCATTTCCGCGATGAGCCTTAGGTCACGACGGAGCCCACCGGCAGCACCATCCAGCGCTCGGGGGTGCGCCTCAGCGCAGCCAAAGTTCGGCGCGCTGCTTCTGCTCGACACAGCCATCACCACGAGCGGGTCAGGCCGCGGTGCTCGGCACACCCGCTCAAAAAGCCGCGCAGCGTTTCGAACAATTCGGGCTCGTGCAACAGAAAGGCGTCGTGGCCGTTGTCGGTTTCGATCTCGACAAAGCTGACATTGGCGGCCGCGGCGTTCAACGCGTGCACCAGTTCTCGGCTCTCGGATGTCGGGAACAGCCAGTCGCTAGTGAAGGAGATGATGCAGAAACGCGAGTGAGTGCCCGTGAAGGCACTCGATAACGACCCTCCGTGCTCGGCAGCAAGATCGAAATAATCCATCGCCCGGGTGATATAGAGATACGAATTTGCATCGAAGCGGTCGACAAAAGTACTGCCCTGGTGGCGCAGATAGCTTTCGACCTGGAAATCGGCGTCGAAGCCGTAAGTGACGGCGCGGCGATCTTGCAGGTTGCGCCCGAATTTGCGGTGCAGCGCCGCCTCCGAGAGATAGGTGATGTGGGCCGCCATGCGGGCCACCGCCAAGCCGCGGACGGGCCGCCGGCCGAGGCTGAGATAACGTCCGCCGGCCCAATCCGGGTCGGCCATAATGGCTTGCCGCCCGACCTCGTGAAAGGCGATGTTCTGAGCGGAGTGGCGCGCCGCCGCGGCGATCGGCACCGCAGCGAAAACGCGTTCAGGATAGCTCGCAGCCCATTGCAGAACCTGCATGCCGCCCATCGACCCGCCGGTCACGCAGAACAAGCTGTCAATCCCGAGATAGTCGAGAAGCCGCTGCTGAGCGCGGACCATGTCATGCACCGTGATCACCGGGAACGACAATGCCCAGGGCTCACCCGTCTCCGGGTTGATGTCTTGTGGACCGGTCGTCCCCATGCAGCCACCGAGCACGTTGGCACAGACAACGAAGAACCGGTCGGTGTCGAGCACCAATCCGGGGCCGACCATCGTCTCCCACCAACCGGGCTTGCCGGTGATCGGGTGGGGATCGGCAACGTATTGGTCCCCGGTCAACGCGTGGCAGACCAAGACGGCGTTAGAGCGATCCGGGTTGAGCGTGCCATAGGTCTGATACGCAATTGTGAACGGGCCAAAATCGATCCCACAGTCCAGCCGGAGGGGCTCACGCACGAGCAAACGGTGCCCCGGCCAATCCTGGACCGAACGCGCGCGGAGGCTGGGTGAGATCAAAGCCGACATCTAAACCGACGCGATTGCAAGGCGGTCGACCGCACCCTCAATCGAGCGGCCGCCGGTTCCCGATTCGGGGGCGCTAGGTAGGGATCGGAAACGTGGTATGTCAACGTTTTCTTTGATTTCGCTCGGTCACGACTCTAGTACTATGCGCCCCTAAGGCGAAGAAACCATGCTCCCGACTCCGTCCGATCTCGAAGAATTGCGCCGCCGCCTCGACGAGATCGACGACAAGCTGCACGATCTCTTGATCGAACGGGCGGAGGTCGTCTCGGTGGTGGCGACGAGTAAGAGAGAGGGCAATCTGGCGGCCGTCCAGCCGGAACGTGAGGCGCAGATCATCCGACGGCTGGTCGATCGGCACCACGGAGAGTTCCCGGTGGCGACGCTCGTGCGCATGTGGCGCGAGATGCTCGCCGCGACCGTGCGGCTGCAATCCCCGTTTGCGGTCGCGGTCTTTGCGCCGATCGAATTGCAAGGGTTTTGGGATCTGGCACGCGATCATTACGGCAGCCACACGACGATGTCGGCCTATCGCTCGATCGGCCAAGTGATCCGCGCCGTCACCGAGGGTCAAGCTTCGGTCGGTGTCCTGCCGATGCCGCAGGAGGGAGAGACCGACCCCTGGTGGCGTCACCTCTTGTCGAAAGATGAGGACGCACCTCGGGTTGTTGCTCGTCTACCGTTCGGCGCCCGGGGCAACGCCCGCAGCGACGGCGCCGATGCACTCGCGATCGGGCGCGGGCTGCAGCAGGAAACCGGTCGGGATCGCGTCTTGCTCGCGGCCGAGTCCTCGACGGACATAAGTCGCGGCCGGATCATCCGGACCCTTTCGTCCCTCGGGCTGGTTTGCACCTTCTTTGCGTCCTGCGAAAATGCGGGCAGCGCACTCAATCTGATCGAAGTCGAGGGATTCGTGCGGATCACCGACCCGCGTCTCGACAGCTTCCGCATGCAGCTAGGCGGCGCGCTGCATCGCCTGCTGCCCTTTGGCGGCTATGCGGTCCCGCTATCCGCGGCGGCGTTGGCGAAATCCGGTGCCGGTTCCGCGGGATGCACCACCGGCGCGACGAAAGACTGAACGAATGACGACCGCAGCGGATCCGGCGCCCCGGCCGGGTATCCTCGGAATAGCTCCCTATGTCGGCGGCGAGGCAAAGATTGCCGGCGTCGAGCGGCCGATCCGTCTCGCCTCGAACGAAAGCGCCCTCGGGCCGAGCGCCAAAGCCGTCGCCGCCTACCGCGCTCTTGCCGGCGAGATCCACCGCTACCCCGACGGGGGCGCCGATGAGCTGCGCGAGGCGCTCGGGCGGCGCCACGGGCTCGATCCGGCGCGCATCGTATGCGGCGCCGGCTCCGACGAGCTGATCACTCTGTTGCTGCGCTCCTTTGCGGGCCCCGGGGACGAGGTGCTGCACAGCCGTCACGGCTTCCTGATGTACCCGATCAATGCGCAGACCGTCGGCGCCACGCCGGTCGCCGCTCCCGAGCGGGCGTTGACGACCGATGTCGACGCACTCTTGGAGAGGGTGACCGAACGCACTCGGATCGTCTTCATCGCCAACCCGAACAACCCCACCGGCACCTATCTCGGCGCCGCTGAAATGGCACGGCTGCACGCCGGGCTGCCGCCCTCGGTCGTGCTCGCGATCGACGCCGCCTATGCCGAATTCGTCAATCGCAACGACTACGAAGCCGGGCTGGCTCTGGTCGATCGGGCGAAAAATGTAGTGATGTTACGCACTTTCTCGAAGATCTACGCCCTTGCCGGGCTCCGGCTCGGTTGGGCCTATTGCCCGCCGGCAATTGTCGACATCCTCAACCGAATGCGCAGCCCGTTCAACGTGAACGCACCCGCACTCGCTGCCGGTGTCGCCGCGGTCGAGGATGTCGCGGCGCTCGTCCGCGCTCAGACCCATAACCAGCGCTGGCTCGCGTGGTTTTCCGAGCGGCTCGCCTCACTCGGCATCCCTCTCACCCCGAGTGTGGCCAATTTCGTGCTCGCCCGCTTCCCCGACGATCCGCGCAAGAATGCCGATGCGGTTTTCGCCTTTCTGCAGTCGCGCGGCATCTTGACCCGCAAGATGGGGGCTTACGGGCTACCGCGATATCTGAGGATCACGATCGGGACCGGCGAGGAGATGGAACGGGTAGCGGCGGTACTCGGCGAGATCATGGCCTCGCGATGAGCGAACAGCTGTTCGACCGGGTGGCGCTGATCGGGATCGGGCTTATCGGATCCTCGCTTGCCCGCGCCCTGCGCCGCGACAGCCCGGGCACCTCGATCGTTGCTTGCGCGCGGCGTGCGGAGACATTGGCGACGGTGCGCCGGCTCGAGCTTGCAGACGAGACCACCGACGACCCGGCGATGGCGGCGGTGGGTGCGGATCTGGTGGTGATCGCGACGCCGCTTTCGGCGTATGTCGAGATCGGGCGGCGGATCGCACCGGTGCTGCAGCCGGGCGCGATCTTGACCGATGTCGGCTCGGTCAAGCAGGCGGTGATCCGCGACCTGCAACCGCACCTGCCCCCGGGGGTTCATTTCGTACCAGCGCATCCCGTTGCCGGGACAGAGCATTCGGGGCCCGAATCGGGCTTCGCGGAACTGTTTCGCGGCCGCTGGTGCATTCTGATCGCATTGCCCGAGACCGCCTCCGAGGCGGTGGCCCGGGTCGGCCGGATGTGGGAGCGCGTCGGCATGCGGGTCGTCACGATGAGCGCCGACCATCACGACAAGGTGCTGGCGGTGACCTCGCATTTGCCGCATCTGATCGCCTATACGATCGTCGGCACCGCGACCGACCTCGAGGACAGCCTCAAATCCGAAGTCATCGAGTTCTCGGCCAGCGGGTTTCGCGACTTCACCCGGATTGCCGCCTCGGATCCGGTGATGTGGCGCGATATCTTTCTCAACAACCGTGAAGCGGTGCTCGAGATCCTGCAGCGCTTCAACGAAGATCTGACCGCCCTGCAACGCGCGATCCGCTGGGGAGAGGGCGACAAACTACAGGATCTCTTCACTCGGACGCGGGCGATCAGGCGCTCGATCATCGAGGCGAAACAGGACTGACGGGCGCGACTGTAAAGGAGCCATCTTCTTGCGGTCGCGAGGGAGAAGGCGATGTATGCGGTGATCTTCGAAGTCGAGCCCGAGCCGGACCGCTTGCAGGACTACCTCGACATCGCCGCCCGCCTGCGAGCAGAGCTCGAGAAGATCGACGGGTTCATCTCGATCGAGCGGTTCAAGAGTCTGAGCCAAGACGGCAAGATCCTGTCGCTGTCGTTTTGGCGCGACGAGGAGGCGATCGCCCGCTGGCGCCAACAGCAGCAGCATCACGCGGCGCAGCGCACGGGGCGCGACCGGATCTTTCGCGATTACCGAATCCGTGTTGCCGCGGTGGCGCGCGATTACGGCATGTACGAACGGGCGCAGGCGCCGCAGCCGATGCCCCCGAAACCGAAGCCGGCGTAAGCCCGATCATTCCCAAGCGATGCGCGGCGCCTTGCCGAGCTTCGCCGGGCCGAGGAACATCTGCCCGTTCTGGATCGTGAATGCGGTTTTGATCTCGGGCCTGCCGTCCGGTCCGGCTTTGGCCAGCATCGCCAGCGCCAGCCGCGCGAGGCCGGCGTCGGCCGCGCGCATTCGCCCGCTCTGGACCAATCCGGTCAGGATCTGATCATAGCCCTCGATCGCCCCGGAAAAGCCGCCGATCGGCTGCAGTTCGCGATCGAGCGCGATCGTGCCGCTCGCGGTGGCACCCACCCCACCCCAGTTCAGGTGCATATTGTCGAGCTCGATCGTGCCGCCGGCGTCGCGCCACTCGGAAACCGCTTGCGCCAGCTTGCCGCTGGGAACCGCACCCTTGACCGTGATGCCGAATGCCAGCTCGTCGATCGTATCGTTGAGCACCGAGGTCATGCTGGGAAGCTGCACCTGGTGCAGATCGAGAGCGATCCCGAGGGCTGGATCGCCATGCGATCGCGGCGGCTTTGCGGGTAGGATCACCCAGGCGTCGGCCGAGGCGATCGGAACCGCCTCGCCGGCCTCGGCGGTGACGTCTTCTAAGTTCAGCCACAGGCTGGCGCCCGCCTCGGGATCGGCCATCAACACTCCATCGGCGGTGTGCGCCGTCAGTTTCAGCGGCGGCCGTTCGCCGCCTCCGGCAATCACGGCAGATAAGCCTGCGGGCGCCATCAGTCGCCAACTGGCAAAGTCCCAGGGCCGGGCGCTGGCGAAAAGCGCCGAGATGCGCAGTTCCGGCGATGGTGTCAGACGGCCGTCGCGCAGCACGGCGTTCTCGAGTTCCACCCGGCAGGCGAACGGGAAGCCGGCAACGCCGATCTTCTCCCACGAGGCGTCGATCTTCTCGGCCCGCTCGGTTTGGGCCCAGGCGGCGACGCCTTCCGTGATCCGGCTCGCGACCACCAGCCAATAAGCGCTATAGGCGCCGAGCAGAACCAGCAGCAGGGCAACAACGGCGAGGCCGAAACGCGTCGGACGGCGCATGGCGGGGTTATAATGACCTCCCTCGATCACCGCCAGCGGCCGGCGACACGCCACAAAAACTAAATGCTCGACGGAACACCCGAATTCCCCCCTGCCGACCCGATGCCGCCGGATATCGCGGCGCTGCGCGACAGCGTCGAGCCGGTATGGATCTTCGCCTACGGCTCGTTGATGTGGGACCCTGAAATCCCCCGTGCCGAGGCCGAGCCAGCGCTGCTGCGCGGTTACCATCGCAGCTTTTGCCTCTACTCCTATGATTACCGGGGCACTCGGACGCGGCCCGGCCTGACCCTCGGTCTCGATCGCGGCGGGGCTTGCCGGGGGATCGTGCTCCGTTTGCCGCCCGAATCGCTCGCCGAGGTGATCGATGGTTTGTGGTTGCGCGAGATGACGGCACCGCGGGTTTACGACATGCGGCGGCTGCCGGTGCGGACCGCATGCGGCACTCGGAAACCCTTTGCCTTCACGGTGCGGCGCGATCACCCGGACTATGCCGGACGGCTATCGTCGGACGAGACGGCGCGGATCATCGCAGGTGCCGCCGGCCGGCGCGGCGCTTGCCGCGACTACCTCGCCGGCACCCTGCGCCATCTCGAGGCACTCGGCATCGCCGACACACCCCTGCAGCGGCTCGTCGCGCGGGTCGAAGCGCTCGCTGCGGCGAGCGGTTAGCGCCCATTTCCCTGGTCTACGGGAAAATACTGGCAAAAACCCGTTCCGGCGCCGCGCGGACGTCGGTTCGGGGCTGCCAAGTCTTTGAAATCCCGCAGATCGCCCGGCGAGTTCCCTAAGCGATCGAACAGGGAATTAAATCGACCGAACAGAGAATTAATTCGGCTGAACAGGGAAGCACCACGGAACCGTCATGCGAGCTGCGTCTACCCGGACGGGACCGGCCGTCACGCCCTTTTCGACCCGGTTCTCGCGCCGCGGGTCAGCGCCGCACGTTGAGCGCGTGCTTCTTCCGGTGGTGGCGGAGTTGGTCGTGGATGAGCGGCAGCGGGTGGGGCAAAACGCGCGGGGCCAGCGACTGGAACCGCAACCCCGTGCCATCCGTTTGTTGCATGGCGAGTTTGAGCTGGACGTCGATCGCAAGCTGATCAACCGGCCGGCTTCACTCCCTAGCTTCTCGGTAGAAAGCGAATGACAAAGCAATCGACCATAGCGAGCGTGATCGGCGCTGGATTGATGTTGGCGACCACAGCCTTCGCGGACCCGTACAATCCCGCCGATCGGGCGCTGGGCGGCGGTCTGGTCGGCGCCGGCACCGGGGCTATAATCGGCGCGATCGCGGGCGGCGGGCATGGTGCTGGCATCGGTGCGGCGGTCGGCGGGGGCCTGGGCGCCATAGCGGGCGCCGCTAGCACACCTCCACGCCCATATCGCCCCTACCACCGTCACGTCGCCCATCGTTCGTATTGAGCCGGACAGAGATCCCGGAGCCTCTCAGGGGACTGCGCCGGACGCCGGGAAAGCCGGCGGGATCAGCCGGGTGGATCGGGGGCAATTCGCGGTTCACGGTCCCGGCGGCGCCGGTGGTTTCGCCTGAGGGTTAGGTTTACCCTAATCAGGCAGCGCCGAAGCTAATGAGGAAACCGCCCACCAGATAACGCACCAAAGCCCGAGCGACGACAGCACGACGATAAGCAGCGCGACCCCTGGGGCTAGAGGGCTATCGCGCTCGGATTGGTCGGGTGGCGACCCCGCGTCGTGGCGCCTCCGGTACTCGGCGGCGTAGCCGTAGCGCGGCACGGTGTGCCTATTCACCAGCTTCCTCCTGTCGCAGCTCTCCTATCTCTCCCGTGTGTCGCGTGTTGAACGCGCAACGGTCTTGCTTGGTTCCACAACACGTGGCGGCGTCGGGAACAGCCTGCCGGCGCCTTGGCTGCTGGTTGAGCGGTGCGGCGATCCGGAGACAGGCGCCTGACGGCTCTCGGCGCCGGAGCGGTGCCGCCCCAGCCGCGTCGTACCGCGCCCCAAAAGAAAACCCCGGCGGGGGGACACCGGGGTTTCCGAAAGGGGCGAGCGAGGGATCGGGGGGGATATCCGAGATCCGTGGGGATATGCGATCGCCCTCGTGACTAGAACAGCAAGCGATAGCTACCGGTTCCAGATTTCATGATCCCCGAGCCGAGGGGCTTCCCCGTCTGATCGGGGTCGGTATCCACCGAATTAGCTCAGCGCCCGGCTCGGGCTCACCTCAATCAGAATTGCGGCGTCGGATCACACCAATCGATCTGGAATGGGCCTGACGGAGCCGCTCGCTCCGCCAAAAGGTCGACACCGGGTGCGGACCTGCAGGATCGTCGATTGCGCGCAGGAGGGCTAATGCGCAGTCTTGCCGGCGGCTGGCACAGCCGGTTGTTTCCCCTAGTACGATGGGTTGGGCCGCCGGCAGGGCAGTTCGGTAGCTTGACGATGGCAAGTCGGCTTGGGAGCATCGAGGGCGAACGAGTGCCGTAGCGTGTCATGCCATTCGTATCGATAACGCGCCTGAGGGGCGGTCATGGAGATACTTGCCTGCCTTGTTTATCCAGGCCTTTCGCTCGGCGCGCCAAGCCAAGCTCGCGCCGGGAAGCCTCGCGGTATCCGTCCTTCGCGATGCCAATCTTGCCTTCTGGACCCGCACGGTATGGAGCGAAGAGAGGGCCATGCGCTCCTTCATGCTGTCGAACCCGCATCGGAGGGTCATGTCGCGCCTGGCGGAATGGTGCGACGAGGCCTCCTGCGCCCACTGGATCCAAGACGCTGTCGAGCCGCCGTCATGGCCCGAGGCGCGTCGGCGCATGCAACAAGAAGGCAGGCGCTCGAAGGTCAATCACCCTTCGGAGGCGCAAATCCGGTTCGAAATCCCCGAGCCGCGGACGACCGCACAATTAAGGTTCAAATGAGGTTCAAACGACCTCGCACCAACGTGGTCGGGTCCAGTAGCGCCAACCTAGCCGGCATTGGTTAGGCGCCCCTCGTCGCTCGTTAATCGTCGCCGAAGTACCGGCTCGGCATCAGCAGTCCCACATCCGGCGCGGCATCGGAGCTCCGGTTTCTCGGCCGCTCCAATCTCCGCTGAATCCACGATCGTCGTCGCGAATATCGGCAGGAATAGTGTCCCTCACGCCTTTCAGGTATCCCATGCCGTATCCGACCAGCCAGGCGGATACAGCGCAGCCCGATAAAAGGAGCCAGAAGAAGGACACTACCGGAACCCCTCCGCCCATGCATGAGCCGAAGCACGCGAGTATACGGGCTACGACGCCTTGGCTACGCCTTTACCCAGCAAGTCGACCTTGCGGTTCAATGCCATGACCAGACCGTCGACACCGTCGCGCCGGAGGATCGAATGGAACTCCGAGCGCTGTATCGCCAGCTGGCTGATCGTGCCGTCGAGATAGACGTCGGAGATTTGCCACGAGCCCTGGTTCTGGTGCATCAGATAGTTGAGGGTGGTCGTATCACCGTCGGATTTGACAATCTTGGTTTGGACAATGACGTCGGCGTTGTAGGGCTGCTCCCCAGTGACCTGCAGCTGCTGCCCCGAATAGCTGGCGAACCGGTCGGCGTAGGTCGCCGCGACATAGTGCCGGAACGCGTCGACCAACTGCTGCTGCTGAGCCGGAGAGAGGGTTGCCCAGGTCGGACCTATGGCCAGTCGCGTCATGGAGGGGATGTCGAAGACCCGGTCGACAATGGGGGCCAGTCTCGCATAACGACCGCTCTGCCCGAGAGTTGGGCCGTTCCTCATTGCCGTTAGGAGCGCGTCGTAAAAACCGCGCACATTGTTTTGCGGGTCCACAAGCGCGGCAGCATTCTCGGCGAAGATGCCAGCCGCGAGCGAGAGCGCGATGCACATGTACAGCCCCGCGATCTTGCCCCTCCGGACCACCAACGTGACCAGATTAATCATGATTCAGTCTCCTCACTCTCTATGTACTGGTCTTTCGGCATGTCTGATTCCATCGCTCAGGCCGATCATCAGGCAGCCGCCCACCGCTTGATTTTATCTTTTTCGTGCAAGAGCTCTTTAATTTCGAACTCGAGCTCTATCGCGCGGCACCTCTTGCCTTCTTCGAGCGCCTCTTTTTGTTCCACGTATCGCTCGATGAGCAAGTCCTGAATTTCGGTTATCCTGACCCGTTCTTCGGGCATGCGATGTTTGTTTTGCTCCATTACCAGGCTCCTTCGAAACTGTTATGGCAATCTGCCACCTCATCTTGACAACGCTGGTTGATAAAGGGCGGTTCCTTTCTCAGTCGAAGCCGGCTTGCTGATGATGTCGCTCGAGGCGTTCGAATTGCGCGATCACCACCTTGCAGGGTGGGATCAACGCGTCCCCTTCTTGGTCCGGGAAGGCGCTCGCCATGAAGATCTGGGCAAAGCGCGAATCGGCAGCAGCTTCCTCGGTCGAATCGTAAGAAGCAGCGACGATCAGGTCGTGAATTACTTTTCCGGCTTGCTCGACGCGTTCAGTTTGCACGCCGCAGCGATGGGCGTTGCCCAAGAGAAAGCCGCCTGTCTCCGCAAGTTGAGTCGAATCGGCAGCCTCGGCGACGCCGGCACCCAAAAGGAGGAGCACGGCGGTCGTGACGGCAAGAATTGGACGCATGGAAAGCTCCTATCCAGTACGTCCCCCAATGTTGAACACCTGCGCTGTCAGTTCGTGCCGGCAACACTCCACCGCCAACTGCGGTTTTGCCGCCTTTCCAGCGTGTCATTTTTTGGACATTCATGGTGGCATGGTACAGAGGCCCCTTCTCCATATCCTTAACGCGCAACGAGATGCGTATCAGCGCTCGGCTCCTAGGCGCAACCTAATGGGCGCGGCAGCGTTCGCTGCAGGGTGACAACTGGGCAAGAGGCCGATCATGTCGACCAGGGTCGACTCGACGATCTCGACAAGTGAAGGCACGCTTATCGGCGACATACTATGGCTCGCGACCATCGCGTTCGTGTTCGCAATTATCACTGGGATGGTGGGTTGAGCTGACTCTGTCGGACATCTGTTCATGAACAACAATCAAAGCGGCGCCGTTTAGGACCGGGTAAAGGACCGGTAAAGGAAAGCGTGGCGACGACGGAAGAATTGAGCGGAGACACATCCGATGGATCTGACGCTGACCTCGCCGCATCTCGATCGACTGGCGGATGTTGCCTGGACCTGGACGGCGGCGTTTTTGCCGCGGCTCGTCGCGGCTGTCGTCATCCTGGTGATCGGCACCATCGTCGCGCGCTGGGTCTCGCACGCAGTCTATGACATCTCGCGGCGAACGACGCATATCGACCCGACCTTGCGGCCGGTGCTCGCCTCGATGATCCGCTATGCGGTACTGATCCTGGTCCTTATCGTCGCCCTGAGCCAAATCGGTATACAAACCGCCTCACTGCTGACCGTGGTCGGCGCGGCTGGCCTGGCGATCGGCTTGGCCTTGCAGGGTACGCTCAGCAACTTCGCTGCCGGGCTGATGCTACTGTGGCTGCGGCCGTTCCGGATTGGCGATTTCATCGAGGTCGGTGCCATCGCAGGAACGGTGCGTGAAATGGGCCTGTTCGCCTGCCATCTCGAAACCTTCGACGGCATGTTCCTGTTCGCGCCCAATTCGGCGATCTGGAACAACCCGCTGAAGAACCACACCAGCAACGCCGGCAGGCTCGTCTCAATCGACGTCACTGTCTCGAGCAACGCCGACATCGATCGGGCGCGCGACATCCTGGTCGCGATGGCCGAGCGCGATACCCGCGTCCTGAAGGCGCCGCCGCCGCACGTCTTCGTCGAAAGCCTGACCGGAGCGGGGCTGCTGCTGAACTTGCGGATTTGGGCGTCGCACAACGATGTCGGCGAGCTCCAGCGCACGATCGTCGAGCAGGCAATGCACGAGCTCGAAGCCGCCGGCATCGAGGCGCTGCAGCCGCAGCAAGTCGTCCGGATCATCCCACCCGATAGCGATCCCTCGCGTCTGCTACCGAGCTCGCAGCCTACCTTTAGCCGCTCGAATCATCCGCGCGCGGCTTGAACCATCCGCCATCTCCGGCTCGCGCTGAGTGATCCCGGGTCGCGATAATTGGGAAAGGTTTATAATCATCCACGCCGGTTCATGTGAGACGGAGCTGGGGTTGCGACCAATAGGGCCAGCGCCATCGGTTTTCTCCAACCCGTAAGGTCACCCGGATGCCGGCATTGATGAACATCACCAAGCCGGCATGTACTGAGGAAACACTGACGAAACCCCAAATTCTCGCTTCTCCAGCTTCATGCCTGACGTTCCAGCACCTGGCGGAGTTTCCGGGGCATTGGCAGCGCGCAGCGGGGCGAGCCGGCAGCCGGTGAGAAGCGCGGCGCTCAAGGCGGCCATCAAGCACCTACTATGTCGCTGAGCGAGGCCCTTTGAAGGCCGTACAGGCGCGTGGCCAGGGCGCCGCCGCGAATCAAGTCCTGAGCTACCTCGCACGGGAATTCGGGATGACGGTCAGGCCGAACCATCTCGGTATCGCGCTGCAACGCCACCGCCGTCCCGGCCGGCTCGAAAGCCGCGATCAGCGCTGGTACCTGCCGTCCTCGGCGTAGAGCGAGCAGTCACTGCAGTCGACGTTGACCGGTGTTAATCGCCCGCAGACGTCTGACCCCGCCGGCATCCGGGGTGTACGGCAGTTGCTGAGCAGCGGAGTGCGGTGACTCAGTTCGACATGGTGGATTGTGGCAGCTTGCGTTGCGCAATAGGACAATTGCATTTGCGGTGGTGACTAATGGGGGGGTTTTAAAATGTCGATCGAACCAGCAGGATGGCATATGGACGCGGGCCCACCATCGTGGATGCCGAAGCCAAGACGTTTTCCTTTTCTTACACAAGCCCGGTCGTGAGCGCGTGATGTACATCCTCGCCATGGCCGCGCTGGAGAAGGCGGCTCGGTCGAGCGACCTACGCAGGGTTGGGGCTGGGGTCGGCCCTGTTGAACCAGGCGACGAAGGAGCATAGTCAGCGCCGCGCGTTGAGCGCGTGCTTCTTGAGGTGGTGGCGGAGCTGGTCGTAGGTGAGGCCGAGCGCGGCAGCGGTGCGGCGCTGGTTGAAGTGGTTCGCCGCCAGCGCCTCGGAGAGAAGCTTCTGCTCATAGGCCGAGACGCGGCCGAGGAAATCGCCGGGTGCGGCGGGCTCGGCGGCGGGCAGCGGCGGCGGCGCGGCCGCCGGCATGGCCGGGCGATGCGGCGAGCCAAAGGCGTCGAACACGATATCGTCGATCGGCGCGTCCGGGCGCGGCCAGCGATAGAGGCTGCGCTCGACGACGTTCTTGAGCTCGCGCACATTGCCGGGCCAGTGATACGCCATGAGCCGCGCGAGTGCGGCCGCGGTGAATCCCTGAAACACCTCGCGGCCCAATTCGCGCGTCATGCCGCGCGCGAAATGCTCGGCAAGCAACGGGATGTCTTCGGCGCGCTCGCGCAACGAAGGGACGGTGACGACGTCGAAGGCCAGCCGGTCGAGGAGATCGTTGCGGAAGCGGCCGCCCTCGGCGAGCGCCGGCAGATCGACGTTGGTGGCGGCAATGACGCGGACATCGACGTGGTGCACCTCGTTGCCGCCAACGCGCTCGAAGCTGCCGTATTCGATGACGCGCAGGATCTTCTCCTGCACGGCGAGCGAAGCGGTGGCGATCTCGTCGAGGAACAAAGTGCCGCCATCAGCAATCTCAAAGCGCGAGAGGCGGCGGCGCGTGGCGCCCGTGAAGGCGCCCGCCTCATGGCCGAAGAGCTCGCTGTCGAGCAGGCTTTCGGCGAGCGTTGCGCAATTGAGCTTGACGAAAGGCTTGTCCCAACGCGGCGACAGATAGGTGAGCCGCGCCGCGACCAACTCCTTGCCGGTGCCGCGCTCGCCCACCACCAGCACCGGCCGATCGAGTGCGGCAAGCTGTGAGACCTGCGCCAACGCAGCGCGGAAGGTGGGTGCCTCGCCGACTAACGGTGGCAAATCGCGGTCTGTCCTGGGCGAAAACACTAAACTCTGGTCCAATATCCCATAATTCGGTGGATATCATCTAGGAGGAGCTCTGCGCCGAAGCAAGCATCGAACCGCCACCTCAGCGTTTTCAATGGCTTAGATTCGGCCAAGCGGACTGGCACGGAGCCTGCTTAGGAAGGCGGGAACGGGGCGGCCGTCGCCCCCGCAGAAGGGATGACCAGCATGGGGATCTTTTCCCGCCTCGCCGACATTGTGAATTCCAACATCAACGCCATCCTCGACCGCGCCGAGGATCCGGAGAAGATCATCCGGCTGATCATCCAGGAGATGGAGGATACGCTGGTCGAGGTGCGCTCCTCCGCTGTGCGCACCATCGCCGAGAAGAAGGAGATCGAGCGCCGTGTCGGCGCGCTCGAGCACGAGCACGAGGAATGGCAGCGCCGCGCCGAGCTCGCGATCACCAAGAGACGTGAAGACCTCGCCAAAGGTGCGCTCCTCGCCAAGGCGCGCGTCGCCGAGGCGCTCTCGATGCTGCAGCATCAGCGCCAGCAGATCGAGGACGCGCTCGCCAAGCAGAACGAGGACATCGCCAAGCTGCAGGCCAAGCTCGCCGATGCCAAGATGCGCGAGAAGACGATCGCCGCGCGACAGAAGACTGCCGTCAACCGCATCAAGCTGCGCACGCACCTGTATGACGAGCGCATCACCGACGCCTTTGCCCGCTTCGAGCACGTCGAGCGTGCGCTCGACCAGATGGAGGGCAAGGTCGAGGCCTTCGATCTCGGCCGCAAGAAGACCGTCGCCGACGAGCTCGCCGAGCTCGAGGCGGAAAGCGGCGTCGAAGAAGAACTGAAGGCGCTGAAGGAGCGGCTCGGCAATAGCATTCACCCTCAAGCCGCCCGATAGCGGAGGCAGGACGCCATGTTCTTCCACGGGGGATTTTTCGTCCTCGGGATTCTGTTCCTGACGGTGATCGCGCCGATCTGGATCATCTTCCACTACATCACGCAGTGGCGAAAGACACGCCGCCTGTCTGGCGATGACGAGAAGGCGCTGGGCGAGCTGTGGCAGAGCGCGCGGCGGATGGAAGGGCGCATCGAGGCGCTCGAGAAGGTGTTGGACGCCGACGCGCCGGGCTGGCGCATGCGGGCAGGAGAATGAGGGATGGCCTGGACCAACAGCAGCAGCACGCGCTATCGCCTGTGGCGCGACACCGATCGCGGCATCATTGCCGGCGTGTGCGCCGGGATCGCCGACTACATCGGCGTCGAACCGATCGTCATGCGGCTTGTCGCGGTGCTCGGTCTCGTCTTGTTCTTCCCGCCGACGATCGTCGCCTATGTCATCCTGGCGCTGGTGCTGAGACCAAAGCCGCCGGCACTCTATGCCAACCCCGACGAGGAGGCGTTTTGGCGCGGCGTCGGCACCGCGCCTGCCGACACACTGCACTCCCTGAAGCGCAAGTTTGCGGACCTCGAGGCGCGGCTCGGTCAGATGGAAAGCCAGGTCGCCTCGGGCGATTTCGAGCTGCACCGCAAGTTCCGCGATCTCGGCCGTTGACGGAGAAGACGAAATGCCCGTGATGAGCCTGCTTCTCAACCTGCTCTGGATCGTGTTCGGGGGCTTGTGGATGGCAGTCGCCTGGGTCGTGGCGGCGGTGATCATGGCGATCACCATCATCGGCCTGCCGTGGGCGCGCGCCGCCTTCAATATCGCCGTCTACACGCTTCTGCCTTTCGGCCAGACCGCCGTATCGCGGGACGCCTACACCGGCCACCAGGATCTCGGCACCGGTCCGCTCGGCATCCTCTGCAACATCATCTGGTTCATCTTCGCCGGCTGGTGGCTGGCGCTCGGCCATATTCTTTTCGCGCTGGGCAACGCCATCACCATCATCGGCCTGCCCTTCGCCTGGGCGCATCTGAAGCTCGCCGGCTTGGCACTCTGGCCGATCGGCAAGATGATCGTGCCGATCGAGGAAGCGCGGCGCGGGCATTACAGCCGCTACGCGCCATAGGCTGGCCGCGGCCCGTGTGAAGGGGTCCTTTGCGCTGCCGGGGTCGCGTTTAGGCTCCGTTGGAACTCTGCTGGTGATGCCGCGGAAGGCGCGCCCCAGGTCGGGGACGCAGCGTCAGATCGGCGTATCTCGCGAAATTGCCTCGGCGTGGTCACGATCTATCAGGCCGCAGGGACGCAGAAGGCACAATGCCCAACGTCGCCATCAGACGCGCCCAACGTCCTCGACCAGCGCGTTGCATCGCACCAACTTGCATGTCGATGGCGTCGCCACCCCGATCGCATGTTTCAAATCTTGAGGATCCCTTTATCGGCGCTGCTGAGGCCATAGATTTACTGTTACTACGCCTGCCTATGGCAAATTCAACAGAAAACATCGCAGCTCGTCCCGAGAAATCTAAGCGCTTTTCCCCGGCATCCCGAAGTTCGTGGAGATTTACACGAAGATGATCAAAATTTCCAACAGATTGATAATTAAGTTTCATAAACTATCGCCACATCGCTTGTATGATGCGAGGCTGAAACGCCTCGATTTTTTCGATTGGAGCCGGCCCTCGGCATATAGACGCGAAGGGTTTCCTCGGCGATCAGCATCCAGTTCCGACGCAATAAATCTCGTCGGGGGAGCAGGACAGACCGGCGGCACGCAACGCCTCGCAAGCGATCACGGACGTCAGGTTGCCGATGAAACTCGTCATCGCCGCCACTCGTAGAGCGCATCCGGTTCGCCTTCCTCGTTGCCGCTGCCGTCGGTCAACTCCACCAAGCGAAAGCCACGACGGGCGTAGAAGCCGATGGCCGGCGTGTTCTTCTGAAACACCCAGAGTTTGAGGTGGGACCGCCCTACCATCGCCTGGTTCAGCAGGGCCGAGCCCAGTCCCCGGCCCTGCGCAGCCGGCTCAACATAGAGATGGTCGACCCAGCCGTCGCGAAAGGCGATATACCCCGCGAGCCGGGTTCCGCCGCCGACCCACACGGTGCAAGTCGGGAAGACACGCTCGCGGAAGAACCGGAGGTCTTCCTCGGGCGTGTGCAGTTCGGGCAAATACGGCAGACACGCGGTTCGCACCGCTCGGTGGAGACGCGCCACGGCCTTGATGTCTGCCGGCGTGGCCGGTCGGATGGACAGAACCATGGCTTGTCGCAGTGTTCCGGGCAGCTTACCGGTAGGCTCCGGGCGCTCCAGTCGAGTCTTTACCTCTGCCATCTCGTCACCACCTCGCCGGCTTGGTGAAAAGTCCGTGCTGGTCTCTCATCATCGCTGGAAACTGTGAAGCCCCAAGGACGCCCGCGCGTATCGGCTTGATGAAATCAATATGCGGCAACAGCGCCCGGCTTGGCCTTTTTTGAGGGTTCAGGATGCCGACCTTCTTGCCGAGCACCTCGCGCACGATTTTGATGGGCTCGAGCAGGTCGGAATCGTTCGAGACAATCACCGCCAAATCGAACCTACCCATATGCGCGTCGTGCAATAAGTGCGTGGCAAGGTTCACGCCCGAGCCCTTTTCCTCGGTCTTGATGACGCGCACGTATTGCTGCCGATGGCCTGGAACAGGTGGAAGAGGCATCGTGACTTCATGCGACAGGAAGTGTCCCAGGTGAATGGTAAGCCCAGGCAGAGTGCGAAGCGCCCGGAAGTAAAGCTGTTGCCTGACCGACTGATCCGGGTCGTCGGGTCGGGCCGTAACCAGGGCGGTGAAGTATTTGATTTCAGCGACCCGGTTTCTGGGCAGCAGGAGCTGGCAGAGCGTCCACGGGTTAACCCATTTGTAAGGAGTTTTACGAAGGGCTCCATAGTAAAAGTTGAAGCCGTCAATGTAAACATTTGTTCTTATAGCGGCCTCCGGAAATGCAGAAGCCGCCCGAAGGCGGCTTCGCGCCCGGCCGCCGAAGCAACCGGGGGGATATGCTTTAACTATATCCCGCGCTTGCCGGAAAGTCAAACACCGCCAAGGTCAACAGCCGCTTAACGTGCGAACCTTGCATCCCCCGGTAGAACCCGGCTCCACACCGCATCCCTCCCAGAGCTCCCAAGATTCGGCTCTCCTACATCGTGCCGGTCTCGAATTGGGCGACGATCCTGTTTCAGCAGCCGGAACCGATCCAGGTGCTGGCGGCGTGCGAGATCGAGATCGCCAATCTCGGCTTCACCACGCTGTCGCTGCTCCCAGAACTCGCGGGGGCGGATACTGTCGCCGGAAACGACGAGGCGGCCGACCTCACCATTTGTGACTTGCCAGCCCGCCGCGCGGATTCGGTCGGGAACTGACAAGCGGTTGAAGCTGCGATATAATATAAGCAACGAACGGAATTAGATCATGTCCGTCCGACCCGCCGATGATCCGATCCTCAAACGCTTCCGCGCCGCGCTCGAAGAGCTGTATGGCGAGCGGCTCGAGCGGGTGGTGCTGTTCGGCTCCCGCGCGCGCGGCGATGCGCGGAAGGGTTCGGATTACGACGTGGCGGTGTTCCTACGCGACATGGCTGACCGGTTTGCGGAGATGGATCGGCTGGCCGACCTCAGCACGGGCCTTCTCGACGAGACCGGCGAGTTCGTTCATGCCATGCCCTACCGCGCCGGCTCTTACGACGAGCGCACATCGCTGATGCGAGAAATTCGCCGCGAGGGCGTCGATCTCTGACGCCGGAAACCGCTGAGCACCTCGACAAGGCGCGCGAATATCTCAGCAAGGCGCGTAACCTGTTGGACGTCATGCATTACAACGACGAGGCTGGGCGCGCCGCCTATCTGGCCGGCTTTCATGCTGCGGAGGCGCTAATCTCGGAACGCACTGGCAAACTCGCCCGAACCCATGACGGTGTAAACAGCCAGTTCCACTTGTTGACGCGCGGCGATGCGCGAGTTGATGACGAGCTGCGCGCCTTCCTCGGCCGCGCCTACAACCTCAAAGCCATTGCCGATTACGAGACCGGGCCGGGATCAGTCGTGCCGCTGGAGCGGGTCGAGGCCGCAATTGCAACCGCCATCCGGTTCGTTGAGGTCGTCGCTGTACTGCTGGCGTAGCCGCCGATCGGATCCCAAAGGATGGGCCATCGGAGAACCGCTTCGGCGTGCTCTCGCTCTGCTCGGCCAACTGTGACCATGTATCGATTTCAAGCGGCGCGGCCAGTAACTCCGGAGGCGTTATTCCACGCGGATCAGACGGAGCTTAACGTGCAGGCCAATGAAACATCCTCGACGGGCGCGTCATAAATGGCGACGCGGCAACTGAGGATCGCCATCGCCTCATGATCGAGCGCGCGGCGGAGATTACCAGCCGGGTTGCCCGCAGATCGAGCTGCCGAGATCGAATCACGAGAACTCTACACGCTTCGACTCAACGTGTCCTACTACCCCGACTGCAGCATTTCCGCCGCTATCATGACCGCGCCAACCTTGATCCTGATTGGCGAGGCGGATGACTGGACTCCGGCAAAAACGTGCCGCGGGCTAGCCGCGCTGCCTCGGCGAGAGGGCGCCGCGGTGGAATTCACGGTTTATCCCGGAGCCTACCACGGCTTCGATGTCCGACCGTTGCAGCCGGGTATCCGTTATCTCGGTCACTGGCTCGAATACAACGAGCCGGCGGCCAAAGATGCGGAAGAGTAAGGTGCGCGCCTTTCTCGCGGCCCATCTCGGCGGGGCGTCGGCTGGCGAACCGCGCGCCCCGTGAGGACGTGAAATACCTTCGGCTCAGCTGATTAGCTCCTCCAGGCATGGCCGCGCCGATGAGCCGCGCGGTATGCACGGGGCGTTCGACGAGAGCCGGCGAACGCTCAAAGCAAACCTGCTGCTTTTCGCGCGGCCTGACGATTGAGCCGCGCGTCCGGCTGCACACAAATTGACGGCGCGCGCCGGTTGCCACTTCATGTCTCGCCGGGCGCAATCGTGAGCCTACGCTGATTACGTCTGCTTGAAGAAGCGGGAGGCGTTGCCCCAGAGGAGCTTCTTTTGCGTGTCCGGCTTGAGGCTCGACCAGGCGAGGATATTGTCGACCGATTGGGGGAACTGGCACTCCGAGTGCGGGTAGTCCGAGGCGTACATCAACACGCCGTCACCGAGATAGCCGGTGACGGTATTGAACATGTCCTCGCCCTCCTGGCGCTCGATGCTGCAGAAGAAGCGGCCTCCGGTCAGGTATTCGCTTGGCTTGCGCTTGAGCGGCGCGGTGCCGCCGACATAGACGGCCTGCTCGTCCATGCGCCTGGCCCAGAACGGCAGCCAGCCAAAACCGCATTCGAGCACCCCCATCCGCAGCCTCGGATGGCGGTCCATGATGCCGCCGCCGACGAAGGACGCGACGAAGCGCATCGCCCCCCACGGATGCGATGCCATGCGGCCGACGAAGATGTTGTCCCAGACGTCCCGGTAGGCCGGATAGTAGGGCGGGTTCCAGGTCGAGCTGTGGTGCGCGATCGGCAGATCGTGGTCCTCGGCGGCGCGCCAGATCGGGTCGAGGTCGGGATGGTCGGGCGGGATGTCGAAGGGCATCAACGGCTTGACCGCCACCGCCCAATTCGAATTCCCCCACTCGCGGATCTCGCGCACCGCTGCCTCGACATCGCGCGTCGAGGCGACGATCAGGCTCTTCAACCGGGTCGGGAACCGACCGCAGAAATCCGCCATGTGGCGGTGATAGGCGCGGATCAGCCCGACTTCGAACGCCGGGTCGTCGAGCCCGACAAGGCTCATGAACGAGCCGGGGATCAGGAAATGGATGTCCGTCCCTTCGTCGTCCATGTCCTTCACTCGGTTCTCCGCCTGATCGTCCTGCACCCCCGGCCGGGGCAGCTTGCCGCCCCGCCATTGCGACTCGCGTCCGGTGAAGCTCTCGCGCGGCGCCGCCTCCCCCAGCACCCGTCGGTAGAATTTTCTGCCGAAACTGTAGTGGTGGCGACCCTCGCCGCTGGCTTGGCGATAGGACGCCAGCTCGGCGAGGCGCGGCCGGAAGCCCGGGTCGACGTAGCGCTCCAGCATTTCGGCGGCCGGGTTGACGTGGGTATCGGCGTCGTAGACGCGAAAGCCGTTCTTCATTGATCCGTCTCCTTCCCGCGAACTCGCTGTGGTATCGCTTGCGGGGAGCATACCACAGGACCCGCATTCATGATCAGCCAGCTCGACCGGGATCTCTCAGAGTTGCAACAGGCAGCCGGGGCCTACGCCGCCCGCCATCAACTCATCCCTGATTTCGGCTACCCGCCGGAGGTCCAGATCGCGGTCAATTTCACGCTTGATTTCGATTCGATGCTGCTGCGTCGCCTTTTGAACGAGCCGCCAATGCAGTTGGCAAAGGGCGAGTTCGGGGGCCGGGTCGGCATCTGGCGGCTGATCGAACTGTTCGACGCGCACCGCGTCAAGGCGACGATCTTCACCCCGGGCCGCGCCTGCGAGCTCTATCCGCAGGCGTTGCGCGCCGCGGTCAAGAGCGGCCACGAGATCGCCGACCATATGTGGGAGCACCGCGTTCCGAAGGACGCGAGCCTCGAAGAGGACCACCTTGCCAAAACGGTCAGTGCGATCGAGCAGATCAGCGGCCGCCGGCCGGTCGGCACGCGCAGCGGGCACAGCGCCGCCCTGCTGCGAAAGTACGGCTACGTCTACCGGTCCGAGGGCTCGGCCGATCAGCGCCCGCATTACGTCGTCGACGAAAGCGGCGAGAGTTGCCTCGTCCATCTGCCGTTCCACTACGTGATCGACGACGCGATGTTCTTCAACTTCGCTTGGCTCGGCAGCGAGAACGCGGCGCAACGCATCACCGACCCGGAGCGCGTCTTCGACATCTGGTGGGCGGCGTTTCGGCAGCAATACCGCGAGGGCGGCTATCTCAACATCTGCATGCACCCGTTCGTCTCCGGCCGGGCATTGCGGGTCGCGATGCTCGATCGGCTGATCACGCAGATGAAAACCCTGCCCGGCGTGTGGTTCCCGAGTTGCGAGGAAGTGGCGCGCTGGTGCCTCGAAAGATTCCCGCCGCGGGCGCAGGCTGCTTGAGCCCGAGGAGCTGCGAGATATGCCTTGGAAAGAACGCTACACGATTTCGGACGAGAAGAGCCTCGCCGACGACGAAATCCGCTGGCCGCAGGGTGCCCGCTGCTGCGTCAGCGTCACCGTCGATTTGAGCGTCGCTGCCGGGCCGGAAGGCATTCGCGCCGCCGACCTGACAACGTCGGAGGCCGAATTCGGCGCCAATCAGGGGCTCTCGGCGCTGCTCGCCGTGCTGCAGCGCTACGACCTCAAGGCGACCTTTGCCGTCCCTGCGGTGCTCGCGCATATCCACGCTGACCGGATCCGCGCGCTCGTTGCCCAAGGCCACGAGATCGCCGCCCATGGCTTCAAGCACGAGGACGTCAGTACGCTCGAGCGGGACGATGAACGCGAGCGGATCGCCCGCGCGACAGAGATCCTTGCGGAGGTTACCGGCCGGCGGCCCGAGGGCTGGTTCTCATTGCCGCGGCAAGGCGATCCATTTGCCGGCGGCACGATCAGCCCGAACACGATGGATCTGCTGATCGAGGCGAGCTATGCGTATATGGGCAACGGGCTGGCGGACGACATACCGCATTACTGGGTTACCGACTTTGCCACCCGACGGGCCATCCTGACGCTCCCCTATTATTACCATTTTGACGACCAGTTCTTTCTGATGTTCCCGCGCAAGGGCACCGGTCTCGAACACACCGACGCCCTGTTCCGTAATTGGAAGGCCGAGCTCGACGCGCAATACAAGCGCGGTCGCCACTTCCACATGACCCTGCACCCGCAGCATGTCGGCTGGTGCAACCGTTTGCAGTTGCTCGAAGACTTCCTTGCTCATCTGCGCGGCTTTCCCGGGCTGTGGAACCCGACCGGCGCGGAATGCGCACGCTATTGGCTGGAGACTTATCCGGCGAGCGCCTATCTGCGCCTCGAACCGAGCATCTGGCGGGATTACCCCGGCAGCCTGAGCTGATGCCGACCGATCGCTTTGGCAATCCGCACGCGCCGAACCTGCCCTATGCGCGCGGTAAGATCCTCGCGACGACCGAGGACGATTTTCGCAAGCTGCAACGGGCCTGGGCCCTAATTCGCGAGCGCGGACCCGACGCAGTGTTCATCTTCACCGGGCTGGAACATTCGCTGCCTCTGAGCGGCGAAGAGCTGCGCTTCGCCGATGACGAGATCGCCCCCGCGCTCTATTTCGAGCAGCTGAGGTCGCAGGCATTGGCGCATCTCGGCGGCTCTCCCGACCGGCACGACGTCGCGGTGTTCAACCGCATGACGGGTGCGACCCTAGCGACGCATCTGACCCTGGTGAGACCGGGCGACGTTGTCATCGGCGCATCGGCGAGCTATAGCCATCCCTCGGTCGTGCGCGCGGCGAGCCACGTTGGGGCCCGCTTTATCGACACCGCCGGGCTGACGATGTTCAAAGGGGCGATCGCGAACGAGCCAAGGGTCGCGCTCGTCGACCTGACCCGGCTCGCCGTCACCTACGATCTGATGCCGGTCGAGGAAATCCGGTCAGTCGTCCGGATCGCCCATGACAAGGGCGCCTTGGTCTATATGGACGACGCCGGCGGCGCGCGGGTCGGGCCGGCGGGTTTTGGTCAGCCCCGCATGCTCGAGCTCGGCATCGATATCGGCGCGACAGGTCTTGACAAATACGGCACCGTCGGCCCGCGTCTCGGCCTGTTGGCCGGGCAAGCGGATCTCGTCGCCCGGATCCGTGCGACCGGCTTCGAATTCGGGCTCGAGGCGCGGCAGATGCTCTACCCGGCGGTGCTGCGTACCCTCGAGCAATATGATCCGGCGCGGGTGCGGGCGCTAATCGAGACCACGCGGCAAATCGCCTGTGAGCTGCGCCCGTTCGTCGGCAACCGGCTTCGCGAGACGCCCACCACAGTGCAGATCCCCGCCGACGACCTCCTCGAAATCGCCATGCAGCGGGGCGGCGTCGAAAAGCCGCCGATCGCTCCCTACGAGGCCGCCGCAGCACTCGCCATGCTGCTGTTGCAGAACCACGGCATGCTGATGGTGCATTTTGTCGGGGTGCCGCCAGGTACGGCCGATCTGTTGATCAAATTCGTGCCGCCCGAGACATTGCAGCGCTTCGGCGGTGCCGGCCGGTACGCCCGCGCGATCGACGATTCCTTGACCCGCCTCGGGGTGCTGTTGCGCGAGCCCGCCTCCATCACCGGGTTGCTATTCGGGGAGGGGTCAGAGGGTGATGCTGCGCAAGCGCAACGCGTTGCCGATCACGCAGACGGAGCTGATGCTCATCGCAGCACTCGCGATCATCGGGTTTAGCAAAAGACCGAAAGCCGGATAGAGGACGCCGGCGGCGATCGGTATCGCGAGCGCGTTGAACACGAACGCGAAGGACAGGTTTTGCCGGATGTTGCGCATCGTCGCCCGGCTCAGCCGCCGCGCCCGCACGATCCCCTGCAAGTCGCCTTTGATCAAAGTAACGTCGGCACTTTCCATCGCCACGTCGGTGCCGGTACCCATCGCGATCCCGACCTGCGCCTGGGCCAGCGCCGGGGCGTCGTTGATGCCGTCACCCGCCATCGCGACGAAACGGCCCTGATCCTGCAGTTTCTTCACGGCCGAAGCCTTCTGATCCGGCAATACCTCAGACTGGACCTCGTCGATGCCGAGCCTGCGTGCAAAGTCCCGGTCTTGTGGACGACCAGCGTGTCGACCTTTTCCATCAGCTCGAGCGCCTCGGCGTTCTTGACGAGGACCCCGGCGTGTGCGCCGCGCCCGGTGCCGACCATGATCGACATCGGCGTTGCGAGACCCAGAGCGCAGGGGTAGGCGATGATCAGCACCGCGACGGCGTTGACGAGCGCAAAGCCCATCGCCGGCGGTGGCCCCCAGATCGCCCACGCGATGAAGGCAACCGCGGCGGCCGTCAGGACGACCCCGGGCACGAGCCACGCTGAGATCGTGTCGACGAGGCTTTGGATCGGCGCGCGCGAACGCTGTGCTTCGGCGACCATGTGAACGATCTGGGCGAGGAGCGTATCTCCGCCGACCCGCTCGGCACGCATCACAAAGCTGCCGGTGGTGTTGACCGTGGCACCCGTCACCTTGTCGCCGGACAGGAGCCGGCTGCCGTGCGCAGGATCTGCGGATGCATCGGGCAGGTCCACAGCGCCTCCCCGGCTGCCGGCTGCGGCGCTTCCGAAGCGGGGGTCAGATAGCGCGCCGGCTCCGCGTTAAACCGCTCCCGGCATTTGGCGCCGCAGAAGAAATAGCTGCGGCCGGCATGCTCGGCGCGGTGCTTCTCGGCCGTCGTCGCGTCGACCGACATGCCGCACACAAGATTATGCACCGCGCCCAGCGGGTCCGGAGAATGGCGCGGATGGCCTGGGGCGGGCGATCGAGGCTCGGCTGCGGCCATAAAGAACGGTCCTCGTAAGGCTCCCCTCCTTCGAATGTAATATCGCACATCCCTCCTGTGCTCGGGTGTCGCCGAATCGTAAGCTTGGCGATCCGTCGCCGTTCGATCAAAGCGCAGACGCATAGATTCGCCACATTCGGGTTGCAGGCTTCCGTCGGAAGCAGAGGATGGGATTGTTCTCAAGACGCCTGGTGCCGTTCCACGTCACAGTTTGCGGGATCGATGAACTCGGATTCCATTCTGAGGCAGGCGTCACTCATGTCCTGTCGATCCTCGATCCGGGCTGGCCCGAGCCCGAGGCCTTAGGCGCCTTTGACCCGCATCGCCGGCTGGAGCTACGTTTTCACGACGTTATCGAAGCGGGCCCCGGCTGGATCGCGCCGGAAAGTCGCGATGTCGAACAGCTCCTGAACTTCGGACGCGATCTGACCGACGCCCGGGGCACGCATCTGCTCGTCCATTGCCATGCAGGGGTATCGCGCTCGACCGCCGCGGCGACCTTGATCCTGGCGCAGACGCACCCGGATCGGCCGGCGGAAGAGGCGCTGCTGACGGTCGTCCGGCAGCGCCCGCGAGCCTGGCCCAATCTGCGCATCCTCGAACTCGGCGACGCCCTCCTCGGCCGTCGCGGCCAAATCGTCGACGCCGCGCGAGCGTATTACCGGCGCGTCCTCGAGCACGAACCTTGGATGATCGAGCAGATGATCGAGGGCGGGCGTGGCCGCGAAGTGGCCGAAGCGGGCAAGGCTTGACGGCGTTACTGCGCGTATTCGACCCGCAGCACGACGAAGTAGTTGTGATCGGGGTCGAGCACGATGCCGTCCGGCCCGGCGAGATGGCCGTCGGCGGTGGCCGGAATGTGCTTCATCGCGACGGCATTGTCGACATTGCCGCCGATGACCTCGAGCTCCCCCGGCTTGATCTCGACAACGATGTCGCAATGGCCTCCGAACCGGCTTGTTGTCGGCAGGTCGTCATAGGTGACCGGCCGCCGGCCTCGCCAATAGCAAATCAGGTCGCCGCGCTGCGGCGCGTAGATCTCCATTCGCTCGGCGGTCAGCGCAGTGCCGGGTTCGACGCCCATTCCGTGGCGCCGTGCGGCGTTGACGTAGTCGGCATGGGTTTCCGAATAGGGGAAGCGGTTGCCGGCGCCGGCCATCCGCATCACATAGGAAATGAAGGCGGCCGACCAGGCATAGTTGCCGTCTAGGCTTGCCGGGAAGACCTCGCCGTTCTCGTTGTGGATGCCGGTCCAGGCCTGCTCCTTCCAGCGCGGGTCGAGGCCGAGCCACCAATATTCGCCGACCCGCTGCCACATCCCCTCTTCCCGCTCCTCGTCGACCGGCAGCTCGGTGTTCGGGAATACCACTTGCTGGCCGAAAGCGCGCCACTCGCGCAGCGCGATCTGCACGGCGGCCTCGCGTGAAAACGGCTGGTAGGGCCAACGGGCGAAAGGCGGGACATGCGCATTAAGTGATGTCGTGACGCCAGCCGCAGGGCCAGGCAACAGCCCTTCTTCTGGCGGAGGTGCGGCACAGCCGGCAAGCGCCAATGCCACCAACAACGCAGGTCGTCGCAGCGCCGGCCTCCCGGACGACATTTCCGCGGCGGCTCCGCGAGTGCTAAGTCGAGGTCGTGGAGGCTTGATCCGGCTCGCCGGACGGCGGCTCGATCGCCACAGCCGCCGGTGGCTCCTCGCCCCAGAGCCTGATGCCGCCGGTCAGGCCGTCCGTATTTGGTACAATGGTCACATCCGGCGGCAGCGCAAAGTCGATGTGCTTGGCGTTACCGCCGCCGAGATAGAGGTGGTCGAAGCGAACGACCTCGCGGAGGATCTCGATCACCTTGGCGACCCGCTTGTTCCAGGCCTTCTTGCCCTTCTTCTCGCGGGCGGCGTTGCCGATATATTCGTCGTAGGTCTTGTTCCCGCTGACCGGATGATGGGCGAGCTCGAGATGGAGCATGATCTCGCCGTCGCGAAAGATCGCCGTGCCGGCGCCGGTGCCGAGCGTCAACACCATTTCCACTCCGTGACCCTTGATCGCGCCAAAGCCTTGCACGTCGGCATCGTTGAGGACGCGCACAGGCTTGCCCCAATGCCGGGCGAGCGCCGATTGCAGGTCGAAGCCGGCCAATACCTCGCTGCCGAGATTGGGAGCGGTCAGCACTCGCCCGTCACGCACGTAGCCCGGAAAGCCGACCGACACCCGTTCGAAGTCGCCGAGCGGCGCTGCGGCCTCCTCGATGGCGTGGACGAGCTGTTGGGGGGCGACCGGCTTGGGCGGGGTCGGTACTCGTTGCCGGTCGCCGATCATGCTTCCGTCAGTGTCGAGCAGGGCCGCCTTGATCCCGCTGCCGCCGATATCGATCGCGAGCGTGCGAGGTTGGTTCATGTTCTTCGTTCCCAGCCGGAGTGGACAGTCTAACGATAGCGCACGTGCCGGCTTACTGTCATCGGCGATCGAGGTGCGGCGGCTGGAAGCGCCTTCGGGCCGCCCCATTTTGTCATGCTATAGTACGTTGGCAAGGCGCTCGCAGCGGAGCGGTAATGGAAATCTCCTCGGCCCTCGGGGTCGTGCCGGCATTCGCCCTAGCGGCCGCACTCACCGCGGCGTTGCCGGTACGGGCGGATGGCCCGCCCGATCCGAAAGATCTCGTCAACGCGGAGCTTGTCGCCGAGACGGCGTCGCTTGCCCCGGCGTCGACGCTGTGGGTCGACCTTCATCTTCGGATCAAGCCCGGCTGGCATGTCTACTGGCGCAATCCCGGTGATTCCGGCCTGCCGACGGCTATCGAATGGAACCTGCCGTCGGGTTTCTCGGCTGGCAGTATTCATTGGCCGGTCCCCGAGCGCTTTGTGCAAAGCGGTATCGGCAATTACGGCTACGCCGGCTCGGCCGATCTTCTCGTGCCGATCACCGTCCCGAGGGAAGTCGCCATAGGTGACACCGCCGTCCTTGCGGCCGATGCGTCCTGGCTCGCCTGCGCCGAGATCTGCATACCCGGCGGCGCGAGCCTGTCGCTGAGCCTGCCTGTCGCCGCGGGGCCGCTTGCTCCCGATCCCACCACCGCGGCGCTCTTTGCCGAAGTCCGCCGGCAGCTGCCGCTCCCGGCGACCTTCGAGACCCGCTTTGTCTCTGGCGCCTATGATTACCGTCTGCTGGTTCCGGAAAGTGCCCTCGCCGGGTTGCGCGATCCGACCGGGACGTTTTTTCCGAACGACGGTTCGCTGATCGACCACGCCGCCGAGCCCCGCACGAGCCGCCGCGCCGACGGGCTCGAAATCGCGTTGAAGAAGACAGCCGCCGCGACTGCCACGCCGGCGACCCTCGACGGCGTGCTGGCGCTGCGCGGCCAGGACGGCACCGAGCGCACCTTCGAGATCAGCGCCAACCCCGCCGCTGGGCTGCCGGCCGAGAATGGCCTCGCCGGGTGGCAGGCGTTGCTGCTGGCCTTTCTCGGGGGCATCGTTCTCAATGCCATGCCCTGCGTCTTCCCGATCCTGTCTCTGAAGCTCCTCAGCCTCGCCAAGCAGGCGCACGGCCACCGCGCGGAGCAGCTGGGCCACGGGCTCGCCTACACGGCAGGAGTGCTCCTGACCTTCGCTGCACTCGGCGGCGCGTTGTTGGCGCTGCGCGGCGGCGGTCGCGCGATCGGCTGGGGCTTTCAGCTGCAGACGCCGGTCTTTGTCGCGGTGATCGCATATATCCTTTTGGCGATGGGGCTGAGCCTCTCCGGCGTCGCTGCCTTCGGGGCGGGTTTCGCCGGGACCGGCGGAAGGTTGGCCAGCCGGTCGGGCCTGACCGGCACGTTTTTCACGGGCGTATTGGCGACGATCGTCGCAACCCCATGCACAGCCCCGTTTATGGGCGCTGCGCTCGGCTTCGCGCTGATCGCGCCCGCTGCGGTAGCGATCGGTATCTTTCTTGCGCTCGGGCTCGGCCTCGCGGCGCCCTACCTCGTTGCAACGATCATCCCGGGATGGCAACGCGTGTTGCCGAGGCCGGGAGCCTGGATGGAGCTGGTCAAGCAACTCCTTGCCTTCCCGCTTTACGGCACGGTCGCCTGGCTCATTTGGGTGCTGATCCAGGAAGCCGGGCCGGGTCAATCGCTGGCCGCGCTGTTTGGGCTCGTGCTGGTTGGCTTTGCCGTCTGGATCTACGGACGGACGCGGCTCGCCGCCCCTCTCGGCCGCCGGCTCGGCATCGGGCTCGCCGCCGCCGGGACGGCCGCGGCAATCTTTCTGGCCGCATCCCTGACAACAACCGAGGTCGGAATAGCGAACGCTGCGCCGCTGGACAGGCTCTCTTACGAGCCTTTCACCGCCGAGCGGCTTTCGACTCTCGAGGCTAAGGGCAAGCCCGTCTTCGTCAATCTAACGGCTTCCTGGTGCGTCACCTGCCTGATCAACGAACGGGTCGCCCTCGACAGCGACGCGGTGCGCCAAGCCTTTGCCGCGCGTGGCATTGTCGCCCTGAAGGGCGACTGGACGACGCAAAACCCCGAAATCACCGCTCTTCTGCAGCAATTCGGCCGCAGCGGCGTGCCGCTCTATCTGCTCTATGGCGGCAAGGGGGAACCCGTTATCCTGCCGCAGATCCTTACCGCCACGAGCGTGCTCGACGCGCTCGGCAAAGTCTGACCCGAGTGGAGTGGATTATGGGTAAGCTTGCTCCGACCATCGCCATGGCAGCCGGGCTCCTCGCCGGGGCGGCGCTACCGCTCGATCGCGCCACGGCGATCGGCCCAACCGCCGCGGCCAAGCCGGGGGTGCCGGCGCCCGCCTTCAGCGCGCCGGATATCAGCGGCCGGACGATCAGCCTCGGCGACTACTCCGGCAAGATCGTGATCCTCGAATGGACCAATGACGGCTGCCCGTTTGTCGGCAAGCACTACAACAGCGGCAACATGCAGGCGCTGCAACGCAAATATACCGGCGAGGGCGATGTCTGGCTGACCATCGCCTCCTCGGCGCCGGGCGAGCAAGGCTATGTGACGCCGGCCGAAGCAAGGGCCGATCTCGCCCGGTGGCGGGCGGCACCCAGCGATTTCCTGCTCGACCCGGACGGCGTGGTCGGCCGTCTCTACGACGCGCGGGCGACGCCGCACCTGGTCCTGATCGACCGCAGCGGCAGGGTCGCCTACATGGGCGCGATCGACGACACCCCCTCGACCCGCTTGGCCGATGTCAAGACCGCCAAGAATTATCTCGTCGCGGCACTCGACGAGATCGCCGCCGGCAAGCCGGTCACCATCGCCGCCACCCAGGCCTACGGCTGCTCGATCAAATACAAGGGGGCGTGATCGCCAGGCGGCGGCCCTCACTCTTCTCACCCCGGAGGCACCGCGGCAGGCACGTCTTGCAAGGCTACGCCGCCTCCCGGCGGGACGAAATACAGCGAAAATCGCGATTTCGCACCCGGACCGGCCGATTTGCCGTGAAAAATAAGGTGTGATATCAGCTGCTTACGAGGAAAATTCGTTACTTAGTGGATCAATGGGAGATCAATGGAATTTTTTCACCGATCAACGAATTTTCCGGCGCTAACAATCGAGTAACAATGGTATGCGTGCGCGCCGTGAAAAAGGGCGAATCTGGTCGCTTGTCGGAGCTCGATACCCCGCCGCGGTAACAACGCCTGAATCATTGCCCACAACCGGCCGGATCGCCTAAGTTATGCGGGTTGGCGCAAGCCGCTGTGGAATCGGAGCCAGACCGAGCAACCAGCAAACGGAGGTCGAACATGCCGCTCTTTATGTACCAGGCAGCCTACACCTCGGACTCTTGGGCCGCCCAGCTAAAGAATCCGCAGAACCGAATTGAAAACGTCGGCCGTCAAGCGTGCGAGGCCGTCGGAGGCAAACTCGTTGGTGGTTGGTATTGCTTCGGCGAGTACGACGTCGTCTTCATCTGCGATGTGCCGGACAACGCAAGTATGTCGGCAATCGCGTTGGCTGTGGCTGCGGGCGGCGCCCTCAAGGCCGGCAAGACGACCGTACTGATGACGGGGACAGAAGGTGTGGGGGCCATGAAGAAGGCGGACGCCGTCGCCAAGGCCTACAAGCCCCCCAGATAGTCAGGACGTCGCGAGACGATCGGGGCTCTTGCCGACGCAAACAAAACCGGGCTTTGTCTCGTTGGCATGGAGCGGTGGTCACGTCGGCGGATCCGCGCCTTGTGCTCGTTGCGAAGCTCGCTGCCGAGAGGGTTGACGGCGCGGCAGATTGTGCCACCCCCTTCTCCCACACGGCGGAGGCCGCACAGCTTGAGCGGACGATGTAGACGATCTTATCTGGCGCGACGTAGCAGCCGACAGGAGCGCCTCGCCCCCGATCTCGCAGTGAGTCTCAACAACCTGTCGATCAGCCTGAGCGATGCCGGCGACGACGCGGGAGCGCTGGTGACGATCCGTGAGGCGGTAGCGATCCGGCGCCTACTGGCACAGGACAACCCGGCGCTCTTTGGCCCCGAGCTCACGCCGAGCCTCAAGATCCTCGAGGCTCTCCAGGCAGACCGGCCTTAACGCGGATTTCGATCAGATCGAACCACCCCGTCGGATTGTCATTGCGAGCGGAGCGAAGCAATCTGGGGCCGCTGAGCACTCGTCCATCGAGATTGCTTCGTCGCGCTAAGCGCTCCTCGCAACGACACCGCGTCAATCTGGTCTCTAGCTCTGCATCGCCTGGGTCACGGCACCGCCGGTGGCGGTGCGTGCGCCGTCGACGACGTATTGCGCGCCGGTGATCGCGGAGGCGAGGTCGGAGCACAAGAATAGGACGGTGTTGGCGATCTCATCGGGGGTGATGTAGCGGCCGATCGGGATGGCCGATTGATAGCGCCGGCCCACACTCGCCGGGTCGGCCGGGTTGAGCTGCGCCTCGAGTGAATGGATCATCCGCGTGTCGACCGGACCGGGGCAGACCGCGTTGACCCGGATGCCTTGGCGGGCAACCTCGCCGGCAGCGGTCTTTGTAAGGCCGATGACCGCGTGCTTCGAGGCGACATAGGCCGGCATCCCGGGGGTCGCGACGAGCCCCGCGACCGAGGCGGTGTTGACGATGGCGCCGCGTTTCTGCTGCAGCATGACCGGGAGCACGTGGCGCAGGCCGAGGAAGACACCCTTGACGTTGACCCCGATCACCGCGTCGAACATGTCCTCGTCATATTCGGCGGTGTGCGCCCATTTGCCTTCGATCCCGGCATTGTTGAAGAAGCAGTCGATGGCGCCGTAGGCGTCGAGTGCGGCTTTGACATAGGCCCGGACCTCGGCCGATTTGGTGACGTCGGCGGCAACGAAGCGTGCCTCGCCGCCTTGCTGGCGGATGACCCCGGCGGTCGCCTCGCCGCCCGCCGTGTCGCGGTCGACGACGACGACCTTAGCACCGCTCTTGGTGAAGGCGAGTGCCGTGGCGCGGCCGATGCCGTTCCCGGCACCGGTGATCAGCGCGACCTTGCCCGTGAAGTCCAGATCCATGGCGTTCCTCCGTTCATTTCGTCATTGGACGAGCCAGCGCCGTCAATCGCCTCGCCCCGCTTGCGGGGAGAGGGATTTACTCGGGGGTGACGCGTCATTTCCGACCGATGACCCTGGTCCATTGCTCGAGGGCGACCAGCAGGTCGCGGATGAATCCGCGCCCGGCCTCGTCGGTGAGGCGGCCCTCAGCGTCGAACTTGGTCTGAGCCTGGCCGATCAGCACCTCGGGCTTGTTGAGCGGGTGCATGTCGAGAAAGACGCAGCTGCGGCGCAGATCATATTGCGCGCGCGCCGTGCCGGCCATGCCGGCGCCGGCGCCCATAATCGCCACCGGCTTGCCGGCGAACGGCTGATCGGGCGGGCGCGAGGCCCAGTCGATCGCATTCTTCAAGACGCCGGGCATCGAGTAATTGTACTCCGGAGTGACGAAGAGCAGCGCATTGGCCGCGGCAATCTGCGCTCTGAGCTTCTCGACCGGCGCCGGAAAGCCTTGTGCGCGCACGTCTTCGTTGTAGAGCGGGATCGAGCCGATGTCGGCGGTCTCGATCGTCATGCCCGGCGGTTTCAGCTCGATCGCGGTACGCAAAGTCGCCTTGTTGAACGAGCCCGCGCGCAAGCTGCCGCAAATGCCGAGAACGGTGATCCCCTTCGCTTCGCTCATTCGCCTCTCTCCCGTGTTGCCGGCGACCCCTTAACCCACCCCGGCGATATGGACAAGGCGGTCACGCGGCAAGGCGCGGGATCAGGCGCGCGGCGTTGTCGCGCTGGATCGCCCCGAGAGCCTCGGCTGAAAGGCCGTTCTTCTCCAGTGCGTCGGCTTGCAGGGTGGTCGGCACATAGGGGAAATCGGTGCCGAAGACGATCTGCGACGGCGGGACCATCTTGAGCAAGCCCGCCATCGATACCGGCCAGGCGGCGTTGGCCGTGTCGTAATAGAGGCGCTGCAGCTCGGCGAGGACCCCATTAGGCGCTATCTCGGCGGCGTCCTTGCGGGCCGCGGTGAAGAACGCGACGCGGCCGGCGAGCATCGGCATCACCCCGCCGCCATGCGAAAACAGCCAGCGGATGTCGCGCATCCGCGCCAAGCTACCACTGAGCAACAGACTGGTGATGGCGCGGCCGCTGTCATAGGGAAGTTCGAGAAATCCCGCCGGCACCCCGGAATTCAGACTACCGCAGCAATTGGGCGCATAGGGATGGAAGAAGACGACCGCCTTGCGCCGGTTCAGCTCTTCGAACACCGGCTTGTAGGCGGGGTCGCCGGGCCACCGGTCGCCAAAGCTCGTCGACAGGTTGATGCCGTCCGCCTTCAAGGCGTCAAACGCGTAGGCGACCTCGGCGAGCGATCCGTCGACATCGGGCATCGGCAACGAGGCGAAGAACCCGTAGCGGCCCGGGTGATCTTGCACCATCCTCGCCGCGAATTCGTTGCACAGCCGCGACATCCTGCGCATGCCCGACGCATCGAGGCCGAACCACACGCCAGGGATCGAGGCGAGCGAGAGGATTGATGTCGCAACGCCGCTCTTGTCCATCTCCTCCAGCGAACTGGTGGGCGCCCAATTGGCGACGTTCGCCTGCAGCCGGGCTTCACTGTTCCGGCTCATGTAGTTCTGCCAGGCGTCGATGATCTCGCGCGGATAATAGTGGTGGTGGGTATCGACGAGGCGCCGGGTTGCCGGCGCCGGCTGCGCCAGCACCCCGCTCCGCGGCAGCAGCATGCCCGCTCCCGCCGCGGCGATCGCTGCCAACAACCCACGCCGGGAGGCGTCATCAAGGTGGTGCTTATGCCCCATCTTCAGATCCTCCCTCCTTGTTTCCCGCCGAGCTTGTGCTGCAGCGAGGTTGCATCTAAACATTTGCTTGACCGAAGCGAAACGCGTCAGGACGCTAGGGAGGAGTAATCATGGCATCCATCGGCCGGCGGAGGCTCCTAAAACTTTCCGGCGCCGGTGCGGTGGCTGCGGCGAGCGGCGGGCTCGCCGGAATCTTGGCCACGGGGCGGGCGCCGGCTTATGCCCAGGCGACCAGCATCCACTGGGTGCGCTGGTCCGACTTCGTGCCGGCCTCCGACAAGGTTCTGCGCGAAAAAATCGTGCCCGAGGGCGAGAAGGCGCTCGGCATGAAGATCCGCCTCGAGACGATCAACGCCAACGACATCCAGGCGCGGGTCACCTCGGCGATCCAGTCTGGCAGCGGCCCCGACATCATCATGGCGCTCAACAACTGGCCGCAACTTTATGCAACCAGTCTCGCCGACGTCAGCGACGTCACCGAGGAGATCGGCAAGGCGCAGGGTGGCTATTACGACATGTGCAAGGCCGTCGGCATCTATCAGGGAAAATGGATCGGGGTGCCGTGGGCAGTGGGCGGCGGCCTCGTTGCTTATCGCAAATCGTGGCTCGCCGAGGTGGGCTACGAAAAATTCCCGGTGACCTGGGAACAGTGGCATGACGCCGGCAAGAAATTGAAAGCCAAGGGCCGTCCGATCGGGCAGACGCTCGGTCATACGTTCGGCGACGCACCCGGCTTTTGGTACCCCTATCTGTGGTCCTGGGGCGGCAAGGAGGTCGAGGCCGACGGCAAGACCGTCGTGCTGAACACCAAAGAAACTGTCGAGTCGGTCAAGTTTGCGATCGCTTTATGGAACGATTGCTGCGATCCAGGTGGCCTCGCCTGGGACGACAGCAGCAACAACCGTGCGTTTCTAGCCGGCACGATCAGCCTGACCAACAACGGCGCTTCGATCTACCTCGAAGCTAAGAAAAAGCCGGACTCGTACCTCACCGAGAATGGCAAGCCGATGAAGGACGACATCTTTCACGCGCCGCTCGGCACTGGCGCCGCCGGGCATTTCAACTTGCCCGGTCCGTTCATCCACATGGTCATGGGCTATTCGAAGAACCAGAAGGCTGCCAAGGATTTCCTGCGCTGGGTTAATTCGAAGCCGGTATTCGAGGAATGGTTTACCTCGCAGCAGGGCTACACCTCCGGCGCCACCAGGGCCTGGGAGGAGGACCCGGTGTGGGATGTCGACCCGGTGCTCCTACCGTTCAGGGACCTGCCGAACAGCGGGCGGCTCATGGGTTACGCCGGGCCGCCGAGCCAGCAGGCTGCAGAGGTTCAGACCAAGTACATCATCGTCGACATGTACGCCAAGGCTGTGCAGGGGATGAAGCCCGAAGACTCGGTCAAATGGGCGCATGAGGAACTGGTAAAAGTTTACGGCGCATAGGAAACTTGATTTTGGCGGAAACCGCGCAATGACTTCTACCACCCTTGCCGCCCCGCGCGCCTATGCCGGCTCTCCGAAACGCGGCCCGGTCACCCGATTGCTCGAAGACGAGCGTTGGCTGGCAATGCTCTTACTGCTGCCAACCCTCGCTTTACTCGGCCTCTTCATCGCCTATCCGTTTGTCGAAGGGGTGCGGCTGTCGGTGACCGACGCCAAAGTCGGTGTTCCTGGTCAGTTCGTTGGGCTGCAAAACTTCGAGCGGATCTGGAACGACGACATCTTTCATGTCGCGGTGTGGAATACCTGCGTCTACACCGCCGTCGCGACGGTATTCAAGCTCGCGTTGGGTCTGTGGCTCGCGCTATTGCTCAACCACCATTTCAAAGGCAAGGCCATTACGCGGGCCTTTATCCTGCTGCCCTTCATCATTCCGACGGTGCTGTCGACACTCGCCTGGAAGTGGATGTTCGACCCGACTTTCAGCGTGATCAATTGGATGCTGTTCAGGCTGGGCGTGATCCATAACCGGATCAACTGGCTAGGCGACCCGAACCTGGCGCTGATCTCGGTGATCATCGTCAACGTCTGGCGCGGTGTGCCGTTCTATGCGATCGCCCTGCTCGCCGGGTTGCAGACCATCAGCCCCGAATTGCACGAGGCCGCGGCCATTGATGGAGCGAGGGCCTGGCAGCGCTTTTGGCACGTGACATGGCCGCTGCTCTTGCCGGTCACGTTGGTCATCGTTCTGTTCTCGGTGATCCAGACCTTCGCCGACTTCCAGCTTGTCTACGTTCTGACGGGCGGAGGTCCGGCCAACGCCACCCAGCTCTTCGCCACCTACGCCTATCAGCTCGGCATCGGCACTGGCCTCCTCAGCCAAGGCGCCACGATTTCGCTGGCGGTATTCCCGGTCTTGCTGCTGGTGGTCATCGTGCAGCTGCTTTACATCCGTCGGGTGGAGACCCACTGAGAGCTGGCTAAAATGCATCCTCCGGTATCAGCACGTTCTCCGTCTTTCCCGCGAAGGCGGGAATCCAGGGGCCGAGCGCTCCAGCGGTTGCCCCCTGTTCATGCCAGGGGCAGGTCCTGGACCCCCGCTTTCGCGGGGGTGACGAGGCTAACGTCGTTTCCGGCTAGGTGCTGAGCGATGGTTGAAGGCGCGCTCTGGCGGCGTTGGGTCTTCTTTTACACCCCACTAACCGCCTTCGTCGTCGCGCTGCTGTTCCCGTTCTACTGGATGATCGTCACCACCGTGCGGCCGGACAGCGAGCTCTATCGCCCATGGAACGCGCCGAACTACAACCCGTTCTGGACCACGCACCCGACTTTGGAGCACGTCAGAGATCTGCTGAGCGAGACCTTATTCAGCACTTGGATGCTGAACACGATGATCATCTCGATCGCGGCCACCGCGATTTCGCTGTTCTGCGGTCTCTTGGCCGGGTATGCGTTGTCGCGCCTGAAGTTTCCGTTTGCCGGCAGCCTCGGGACCATGATCTTCATCACTTACCTTGTCCCGCAGACATTGCTGTTCATCCCGCTCGCCGACATCATCCGCAACTTTCGCCTCGGCGACTCGCCGTGGGCGCTGATTCTGACCTATCCGACCTTTCTGATCCCGTTTGTCACCTGGCTGATGATGGGCTATTTCAAGTCCGTCCCCAAAGAACTAGAGGAGTGCGCGCGGATCGACGGTGCCACCCGCTGGAAGGCGATGGTCTACATCATCTTTCCGATCGCCGTGCCGGGCATCCTTTCTGCCGGGATTTTCGCCTTTACCTTGTCCTGGAACGAATTCCTCTACGCTCTTGTGTTCCTTTCCTCGCCCGAGCAGAAGACCGTTCCGGTGGGCGTAACGTCCGAGCTGATCCGCGGCGACGTGTTCTATTGGGGTGAGCTGATGGCCGGAGCATTGCTGGGCTCGATCCCAGTCGCCTTCGTCTATTCCTTTTTTGTCGAGCACTACGTCGCCAGCCTGACAGGGTCGGTCAAGGGATAATATCCGCGCGTGAGAGAGCGATGGCAGAGGTCCACATCCAGAGCCTGAACAAGAAGTTCGACGAGGTCCACGCGGTCAAGGACGTGAACCTCGGCATCCGCGACAAGGAATTCATGGTCCTCGTCGGCCCCTCGGGTTGCGGCAAGACGACGACATTGCGGATGGTGGCCGGGCTCGAGTCGATTACCTCGGGCCGCATCCTGATTGACGACAAGGTCATCAACGATTTGCCGCCGATGGATCGCGACATTGCGATGGTGTTTCAGAACTATGCGCTCTACCCGCATATGAGCGTCTACGACAACATGGCCTTCGGCCTCAAGATGCGGAAATTCTCCCGCGCCGACATCGGCAAGCGGGTGCAGCAGGCGGCCGAGATCCTCGGCATCCAACAGCTGCTCAGCCGCAAACCACGGCAGCTCTCCGGCGGCCAGCGCCAGCGCGTGGCACTCGGGCGCGCGATCGTGCGCCACCCGCAGGTGTTCCTGTTCGACGAGCCCTTATCGAACCTCGACGCCAAACTGCGGGTGCAGATGCGCGTCGAGCTCAAAAAACTGCACGACCGGCTCGGCACCACCGCGATTTACGTGACCCACGACCAAGTCGAGGCGATGACCCTTGGCGACCGTGTCGTCGTCATGAAGGATGGACTCGTGCAGCAGGTCGGCGAGCCGCTCGAACTCTATAACGAGCCCGCCAACCTCTTCGTCGCCGGGTTTCTCGGCTCTCCGGCGATGAACTTTGCGCCGGTTCAAATCAGCGAGGCGAACGGCGCGCTGTGGGCCGAGAACGAGGGGATGCGCATCAAGGTGCCGGGCGAGATCGCCGGGCGGCTCGGCCGCCATGTTCACAACGAGGTCACGATGGGGATCCGTCCCGAGGATCTGCACGTCGCCTCCGCCGCCGATCCGGCCGAACTTGGCTTCGATGCCATGATCGAGGTCATCGAGAAACTCGGCTCCGAGATCCTCCTCGACGTGGCGGTCGGTCCCCACACGATGGTCGCCTCGGTCGACCCCGGCATCCGCGTCAACGTTCACGATCGGCTGCGATTGGCGCTGAACCCGGAACGCCTGCACTTTTTCAACACACCGTCCGAAGCGGTGATCTGACCAAAGGGAGAGTGGAGATGGAACGCATCAACCGGCGCAGGCTACTGAGACTTTCCGGTGCCGGTGCGCTTGCCGCGCGTACTAGTGGGATCGCGGCAATCCTGGCATCCGGGCGGGCGCCGGCTTTTGCTCAAGGCACCACGCTTCATTGGGTCAGAGGGTCCGACTATGTGCCGGCGTCCGATCAGCTGCTCAAGACGAAAATCAACGAGCAATGCCAGAAGGACCTCGGCATCAAGTTCAATCTCGAAGGGGTCGATGGGCTGACGATCCAAGCGCGGGTCACCGCGGCCGTTCAATCCGGCACCGGCCCCGACATCATCCAGGCGATCAACAACTGGGCACAGCTCTATGCCGACAGCGTCGTCGATGTCAGCGATGTGGCGGAGGAGATCGGCAAGGCGCAAGGCGGCTACTACGAAACCTCGCGGGCGGTCGCCTATGACGGCAGCAAATGGATCGCCGTGCCCTTCACAATCGTCGGCCTGCAGATCGTCAACCGCACGTCGTGGTGGAAGGAGATCGGCTACGATGCCGAAAAATATCCGCAGACCTGGGAGGAATGGCGCGCCGCCGGCAAGATCCTCAAGGCCAAGGGCCGTCCTTTGGGTCAGACGCTCGCCCACGCATTCGGTGACGCAAATGCCTTCTGGTATCCCTATCTGTGGTCGTGGGGCGGCAAGGAGGTCGAAGCCGACGGCAAGACCGTCGTGCTCGGCAGCAGGGAGACAATCGAATCGGTCAAGTTCGCGGTCGGTCTGTGGAAGGATGCCTGCGACGAAGGCGCCTTCGCCTGGGACGATTCGGGCAACAATCGGGCCTTCCTCGCCGGCACGATCAGCGCCACCAGCAACGGCGCCTCGATCTATCTCGAAGCCAAGAAGAAGCCCGATACCTATCTGACCGAAGACGGCAAGCCGCTCAAGGACGATTGCTTCCACACGCCGCTGCCCAAGGGTCCCGGCGGCCCGTTCAGCTGGCACGTGCCGCTCGCCGACATGGTCATGGGGTATTCGAAGAACCAGCAGGCGGCAAAGGATTTCCTGCGCTGGATTCACTCCGAGAAGATCTATGATCAGTGGTTCACTACCCAGCAGGGCTTCTCGGTCGGCCCGACGAAGGTGTGGGAGAACCACAAGCTCTGGAAGGAGGATCCGGTCATGGCGCCGTACCGGACCGCGGCGGAAAGCGGGCGGTTCGCCGGCTACGCCGGTCCGGCCAACCGCAAGGCCGCCGAGGTCATTTCCAAATACATTATCATCGACATGTACGCGAAGGCCGTCCAAGGCATGGTCCCGGAAGACGCCGTCAAATGGGCGCATGGCGAGCTGGTGAAAATCTACGCCTGACCGGACTTGGTCCAGCTAGAAGCTGGTCAATCTAGACCGACCCGTCCGGCGAGCCGGGTCTCATGACGGCAGCAACAGCTCGATAAAATTCGCGTTTCCGACCGCAAATGGATCGACAAAACGGACTCCGTCGAGAATTCGGCCATCCTGAAAATCTTCGCTGATAAGAACGCGAACGCCGATCCGGCGGGCGGTAGCCCACAACATCGCATCCCAGAATGAGAGGCGATGCTCGCGGGCCGCTTGCATGGCCTGATCAAGATCGGCTGGTGTGCTCGCCTCAATGGGCAAGACGGCTTGCCAGCCTTTGATAAAAGTCGCGGCCAAATCGGGAGCGATGCTTGCCTTTCGTGTTACGACACTGAAGAATTCAGCGAACGATTGTAGCGTCTGGACGCAGCCTCCATGCCGGATCGATCGTTCGATCAGATCAGCGGCTATCGCATGACGCTCACCGGCCGTGTTATCGAGGGCGTAGACGAGAATGTTGGTGTCGAAGCTGATCACCCGCGCTCATGCATCTCGTCGCGTGTAAAGCGGCGTCCGATCGGGATGCCTTTGCGCATCAATCCGACGATATGCTCGATTGCCAATTCTCGTTCCCGTGCGTCGGATGTGGGATAAGGCGTAAGCATCGCGACTGGTCGCCCACGCCGAGTGATCACGACAGACTCGCCAGCTTCCGCCTGCTTGAGGATATGGGAAAAAGCCTGGTTGGCTTCTCTGGCTGTCACAAAACGCATTGGCCACTCGATTGTAGTCGGTGTACTACATAGCGTCGAGTTCCCGAGTTGCAAGGTGCTCGGAGGATGGACCTTATTGTACGCAATGCGCGGCTCGCACAGCGGCCCGGCGGCGCGCCGATGGATATCGGCGTCGCGGGCGGGAAGATTGTCGCGATCGAGAGGGGCTTAGCGGCCGAGGCGGAAGCCTATGATGCCGGCGGGCGGCTGGCCTGCGCTGGGCTGATCGAGACACACATCCATCTCGACAAATCTCGTATCATCGACCGCGCTCCGCCCGAACCGGGGCGCGAGATCAGTCCGATGAAACAGGTGGCGCCGCTGAAGAAAGGATTTACCGTCGAAGATGTGCGCGCCAGAGCCAAGCGCACGCTCGTCGAATGCATCCTGAACGGCACGACGCGCATGCGCACCCAGTTGGAAGTCGATCCCGCGATCGGCATGCGCGGGTTCGAGGCAGTGCATTCGCTGATCGCCGATTATAAGTGGGCGATCGACATCGAGATCTGCGTCTTCCCCCAGGACGGGTTGACCAATTATCCGGGAACTGACGAGCTATTGGTCGAGGGTCTCGAACGCGGCGCGCGAGCGATCGGCGGCGCGCCGCGCTACGACACCGACCCTGACGGCCAGATCCGGCGGATCTTCGATCTCGCCCGCAAATACGATGTCGACATCGACATTCATCTCGATGTCGGCAACACGCCAGAGGCTATGAATATCCATCTCGTCTGCGAGCTGACCGAACAATACCGGCGCGGCGGACGGGTCGTTGTGGGTCACATGGCCAAACTGTCGACGATGCCACCACACCAGGTCGCTATCCTGGCGCGCCGTCTTGCCGATGTCGGCGTTGCCGTCACTGTCTTGCCGGCGACCGATCTCTACCTTATGGGACGCGACCAGGATCACAATGTCCGCCGCGGCGTCGCCGACGCCAACTTGCTCGTCGAGCACGGTGTCAACTGCTCGCTGTCGACCAACAACGTGCTCAATCCGGCGACACCCTATGGCGACTGCTCGCTGATCCGCATGGCGAACCTCCATGCCAATGTGCTGCAGATCGCCGGTCCGATGCAGCTGCGGGAATGCTTCGCGATGCTGACCGAGCGTTCGGCCCGGTTGCTCAATCTGACGGACTATGGGCTCGCCGTCGGCAACCCGGCCGACATCGTCGTGATCGACGCCACGACGCCTGAGCAGACGATCGCCGAAATCCGCCAACCGCTCGCGGTCTACAAGCGTGGGCGGCGGACGGTCGTCCGGCATCCGCCGGAGCTCCTTCGGCCGCATTGAGTTGTCCGTTTAGAATGCGTTAGCGCGGCTAGCCTATGATCGCTGATTACGGTTGCCCGCGCAGGCTCTTTCGGACCAGGGATGCAACTCATGATCAGATCGGCGTTGACGCTGTGCACGATCTTGGTCGCCGGTGCGCCGTCGTTCGCCGTGGGCCAGGCCCTCTCCCAATGTACGGTCGGCCAAACCGTGACCGATCAAGAAAATAAGACCGGGGTCGTCGTCTCAGCAGGCAACCACCTCTGCCAAGTGAAATATCCCGACGGCCAGGTCTATGGATGGATCTATTGGACTACGACCCGCCGCCGCGTCCGCGAAAACAGAGTCGCCGCCGCTCGACACAAAGTCCGCACCCGTTGCTGGCAGCCCTGCGGCAAACTCATTGGGGAGCGGTGTTCCGCCGCCCACCATCCTCAGGGCAGCGCCCTCGACGCACTCGCTCGTATATCGCGCTGATCTTCGCGGCCATGTCGCGCTCACAGCCCTGGTCAATGGCGCGCCGGTTCGGTTTCTCGTTGATACCGGGGCGAGCCGGGTTACGCTGACCCTCGACGACGCGCGCGCCGCCGGTATCGGCGGCAACGAGCTCGTGTACAATCAGCGCTCGCAGACCGCCAACGGCCTGGCTCGCGAGGCGCCGATAACATTGCGCGAAATCCGCATAGAGCAGCTGTCAATCGACAATGTTGCCGCCGCGGTGAACGAAAATCTGAACGTCTCTCTGCTCGGAATGAGTTTCCTGAAGCGACTGAAAAGCTTCGAGATGCGGGAGGGGGCACTGACGATCAGCTGGTGAGGGCCGGCCGCTCTGCCAAAGCCGCTGCCGGCAACAGGGTGTCGGGGAGCGGCTTGCCGTTCGTTTCGGGCAGGAACGGGGCCGCCACGACGCCGAGGATGAAGAAAGAGGCGACGATCGTCGCCGCCGGACCATAGCCGCCGAGACCCACGATCAATGTCCCGGCGATCAGCGGACCGACGCAGGAGATCCAGCGCGGCGCGTTGAAGCAGAAGGCGACGGCAGTGCCGCGCATCCGCGTCGGGAACAGCTCGGGCAGCCAGATCGGCGCCCAAGACCATATTCCGCCCGTGAAGAAGCCGAAGACCGTGACTGCTGCGAGCAACGCCCCCATCGACTGCGCCCACACATAGACGACCGGCGTCAAGATCAGGCACATCGCATACCAGATCATCGCGGTCGGCTTGCGGCCGATCGCGTCGGCGCAGAAGCCGAGGCTGATGAAGCCGACTATCGCAACCCCGGTGCTGAGGAGCCCCGCCACCGCGGAATAAAACGGCGCTGACAAGCCCGCTTTGGCGGCGACGGTGCCCACATAGGTCGGAACAAAGGTGGCGACGCCCCAGAACCCGAAGGTCACCGACAGCATCATCAGAAACGCAGGAACGAGCCGCCTGCGGACGCTGGGGTCAAGAAACATGTCGGCGACCGTGAAGCGCGTCAGCGCGACGTTTTCACCTTCGAGGACCGAACCGCTGCGCCGTTGCTCCTGCGCGGCGCGCCGACGCTCGCTCGCCTTCTCCCAGCGCGCCGATTCCGGCATGCCGCGGCGGAGCCAAAACACGAGCAGCGCCGGCAAGACGCCGATCAGGTACATCCACCGCCAGGCGCTGGGCCCCAACCCGCCGATCAACAGCCAGACCCCGGAGGCGAGAAAACTGCCGATCCCGGCGCCGCTTTGCAGCAGCCCGCCGCCCTTGCCGCGGGCGTGGTCGGGCCACAGTTCGGAGACGAGCGACGCCCCCGTCACCCATTCCGAGCCGATCCCCACGCCGACGAGAAATCGCAAGATCGCGAAAGATTGCCAGTTCCAGGCGACGGCGCTGAGGGCGGTGGTCAGCGAATAGGCGAGGATCGCCAGCATCATCGTTCGCTTGCGGCCGATATAGTCGGCAATGATGCCGCCGATGACCCCGCCGGTGGCCCAACCGAAGACCGTGGTGGCCAGGATGTAGCCGGCATAGCGCGGCATTTCCGCATACTGCGCCGCTTCGAGCAGTTGGTGTAAGGCGAAGCCGACCGTCAGGAACAGCGCTTGGATCTCAAAACCGTCGAACAGCCATCCGAGGTTCGACGCGACCAGCACCCTCCATTGCTCCCGGTTGAGCGAGCGATACCAAGGCGAGGAGCCGATGGCGGCGTTCGTGTCCATGCCGGAGCCTTTCCTGTTCTGCGTTTCTACCCCGACCGTTTGCGCGTCGGGGTACGTCAACACCGACGGAAAGTATACGCTCGCGTTGCAGCGCGGCAATATCCCTGTCGGCCGCCGTCGGTAGTCAGGGCTCGATGATGATGTCGACCCGGCGGTTATAGACAGACGGGTCGCTCGACCCGGTCTGTCCTATCGGATCCTGCCGGATCATCGTCCGCTCGATGCCGTCCGCCTCGAGCTGGTCCGTGACGATCGAACTGCGCGTTTGGGCGAGGTATTTGTTCGTTTCAGCTGTCCCGGTGGCGCTTGCCCGCGCCTGAACGACGATCCTGTGGGCCCCCGTTTCGCGGGCGCGCTTTGCCGCATCGGCGATGATGGTCTTTGACTCGTCGGAGAGGAAAGCACTGAATTCATCGAAATAGACAAGAAAGCGAGGGTTACTCTGATTGGCGGCGCCTGGTGCCATCTGAGCACTCGCGACGGTGGAAATCACGAGCGCCATCAAGATCGTCACCAGACGCCAATATCTCCAAAATGCGCGAGACATTGCGTTGCTCCGTTGTGATTGCACCATAGCCGCGGAAAGCCCGTAGGCAGCAAACGGATACGACATCATATTTCGCTGTAGTATTGGTCGCGCTGCTCAGCGGCGACGTCGCGTCGCGACTTCGTTCTGCGGAATTATCTCCTCGGCCATCCAAGACTGCAGCAATGTGTATCCCACCGCGAGCACGACCGGACCGAGGAAAATGCCGACCAGTCCAAAGGCGATGAGGCCGCCGATGACCCCGGCCAGGAGCAGAACCAACGGCAGGTGAGCCCCTTTCCTGATCAGGAAAGGCCGCAATATGCTATCCAGACTGCCGACTATGATGGTCCACACCAGAACAAATGTCCCCCACCCCGACTCACCGCTCCAGTACAGCCAGATCACCACCGGCACAAGCACCGGCAAGGGTCCGAGCTGGGCAATGCACAGCATGAACATAATTGCCGTCAGCACTGCGGCAAACGGCACACCGGCAATCGCTATCCCGATGCCGCCGAGGACCGACTGCGCGACTGCCGTCACCACCACGCCGAGGGCCACGCTGCGGATCGCCTGGCCGGCCAGCAAGACCGACTGCTCGCCGCGTTCGCCCGCGAGTCGGTATCCGAAACGCTGTGCGGCCGCGGCGGCGCGCTCACCGCCGACGTACATGATGGCCGCAATGACCACGGTGAGAAGAAACTGCACAAAGACGATTCCCAAGCCGCCCAGCGCGGCTACGAACCAGCTCGCCGCACCGCCGGCATAGGGCGCAGCCCTCGTGACCAGCGGCTCCACGCCGCTGGCGGCAATGTTTTCCCAGAAAAGTGCGGCCCGCTCGCCGAACAGCGGAATCGCGGCAAGCCATTCCGGGGGCGGCGGCAGCTTGAACGATTTGAGCGACGTCCCCCACTCTACGATCCGGTCGAAGTTGTCGATAATCGTCGTGGTGGCGAGCCAAAATGGCACGACAAAGACGAGCAGCAGAGCGAGGGTCATGACTGCTACGGCGAGCGCGCGGCGGTTCCACAGACGATGCTGAACCCGCAGCATCACGGGCCAAGTGGCCACGACGAGCGTCGTCGCCCAGATAACCGCTGGCAGAAACGGCCGTAAAATCCAGAAGCAAGCGGCGATCAGTCCTGCGACAAATAAAACCGCAAGAGTTGTACGGGTGAGATCGGACCGTGCTTCCATTCCACGCAGATGAGGGGGTGCAGTCTCGGCTCAGCTATCTGACTTGTGCACCATCAGCTGCAGGCGGTGACCGTCGGGGTCGCGGAAATAGATGCAGCGGTCCTCGCCCGGGCGGCCTGTAACGGTGACGCCGTGTTTCTCCAGTTCAGCCCTGAGCGTTTCGTACGTCCCCGCGGCAATGTTGAGAGCCAGATGGTTGAGATCGTTGCCGGCCGTCAGCGGGGTATCACCGGCCTTCTTGAACAGCGCCACGCCCTGACGGCCAGCATGCAGAAACACCTGCCCGTCGTCCTCCCGGTACGGAGTCATGCCAAGGATCTCGGTGTAAAACTTCTTCGAGCGCTGCACGTTATTAACATGCAGGACGACATGGTCGACCCCGGTCGCCTGGATCATCTCTTCCTCCTTGAGTTGGCGCGCGCTCGAAAAAAGCTGGTGCCCCGAGTCGGATTCGAACCAACGGCCTACCGCTTACGAAGCGGTTGCTCTACCGCTGAGCTACCGGGGCGAGCCGAGCCGATGGTTTTAGCCCCTTCGAGCGTAGGCGCCAAGCCTGCTGACGTGGCGACCGAGAGTTCCGGCAGGCGAGAAGCGAGTTCGGGCGCCGCTCGCTGTTCGTCTACGACCGGCAGATTGCTGCCGGGAACTGCCCAGGCGGGCGTGCGCCAGGAGAGCGCATCGAAGGCACCACAATGGCGACACAGCGAACGCCAATCGAGGCTTTCTCTGCCACAGCTCGCACAGACATAGCGCGGATCCGGCGTTGCGCCGACGGCGCGATCGAGCCACTCCCGCACAGGTCCGAGTTCGCCGTGCTCGCCTTCTTCGAGCCGCGCCATCAGGCGACAAAGACGCGGAGTTGCGCCGGTGGCCAATGCGTCTTTCAGATGGCGACGCGCTTCGCCCCAGAGCTGTGCATCGAGCGCGGCCTCGGCGAGCGCTAGGTAGCTTTCGCGCGCCGTCGGGTTTTGCGCCGCGAGCCGCTCAAAGGACTTGACACGGGAGAGCGGCGGGTCGCCATCGTGGATCGCGCCATAAATCGTGGCGAGCTCGGGATGAGGTGCTCTGCGCCAAGCGCGTTCGACGGCCTTTGCCGCGCGCCCTATCCGTTGCTCCCGAAGCAACAACTGCGCATGATGAGCGGCCGGCGTGGCGAGATCATCGGTCAGCGCCCGGGCCTCGGCCGCCAAGGCTATTGCCCGACGCTGGTCTCCGCCGGCGAGGGCGGCACAACTGAGCTCGTGAAGAATCACACCGCGGTGATGGCGCGCCTGCTCAGCAGGGACGAGTCGGCGCTTCGCTGCCTTCGCGAGCGTTTCTCGCGCCGCCTCCCAACGCCCCTCGCGCGCCTCAAGATCGAAGCGGCCGAGGACCGCCCAGCGCGTTCCCGGACGCAACGCCATGGCGCGCGAAGCGAAGCGCAGCGCATTGCTGCGATCGCCCTCGCGCAGCGCCTGGTTCAAAAGGCCGCGCAATCCGAGGAACTCGGTTTCCGGTCGCTCGAGCATTGCTGTGAAGAACTTCTTTGCCGCCCCGTCGTCGCCGTCGAGTTGCGCCGCCTGAGCGGAAAGGAGCAAGGTCAACGGCGGATCGGCGAGTAGCCGATCGGCTCTCCTGGCGTAGCGCCGCGCCTCTTGTGGATCGCCGGCTGCGACCGCGACCATGCCTTGAGCGAGCGCCCGGTAGCCGGTGCGGCGACGCCATTCGCGCCGGGCGTGCAGCAACCTGCGCGGGCTGTCGACGATCAGCGACAGGACCGAGAACAGCAGCCCTGCCGCCAGGGCCGCGAGGATCGCGGCGGCGGAGAGCACGGCGACCGAGGTCTGGACCTGCCAGCCTTGCCAGAGGATCTCGACCCGACCGGGGTGATCGGCGAAGAAAACTGCGGCGGCAACCAGCGCCGTGACGACAACAATCCCGATAATGGCGCGGATCACGACGGTTGGGCCGATTTCGCCGGCACCTCGGTCGGTGCACCTCCCGGCGCCTCTGGGGGAGTGCTGAGGCGGGCCACGAGCAGTTCCTGCAAATGCGCTAACGAGGCCTCGGCCGCGAGCCGTTGCTGCGCCGTCTGCAACCAGGATTGGATCGCCCCGGATTTGGGGCCGGAGAGCGTTTGGAGAGCCGAGACGGCACCTGGCAGATCGCCGCGAACAAGCGCGCCTTCGGCGACGTTCATGGCCGGCGCCTGCCCGGCTTGCGAGGCGGCGTCGATGCGTCGGATGGTAACCAAAGAATGTAGCCAAGCCAACGCCTGCGTTCGCAAATCCGAGTCGACGGGGGGCGCCACGGCGGGAACGATCCGACCGGAAAGTTGCTCCAGGCGTTCGCTCAGGACGGCGTTGCCGGCTACCCCCGCCTGGGCAAGCCCCGCGAGGGGCTGGGCTGCCGCAATGAGATCAGGTTGGTCATGCGCGAGCGCAATGAAAGCGTCGTATTCGGTAGCGAAAGGCCGCGCCGCCTCGACCGCTTCGCGCATCGTCAGCAGCGCCGCGAGAAGCGCGGCGTCGGTCCGGACCGCACTGCCGGCTGCCCCGACGCGACGCTCGATCGCCGGCAACCGGTCAGCGAGATCGCTAGAAATGCTGCCGACTTGTGACAGCTGCTGCCGCAATTTCTCGAGCTCGGCAGTCTCGCTGTCAGCGCGCGCAGCCGAGCGCGCCTCGAACGCGCTCAGCCGCTCTTCGAGCTGTTGCAGCCCCGCCTTGATGCCTGCGACCGCGGCGTCGATTTGCCGATTCGCATCGCGCGCCGTCTCCAGCTGATCGACGCGGCGCGCGAGCCCGCTTACCGCCGAATTGATCGCGCCAATATCGGGAGGCGGCGGGGCGGGGCGGTTCTCGATGGCCGCCAGCCGCGCGGCGAGCGCGACGTAATCCTCAGCCGGCGCCGCAGACTGACTGCCCCATGGAAGAAGCGGCACTACATCGCGCGCCCAGAATGGCGACAAGCCGACCCCGGCGATCACCAATAGCAGGAGGGCGGCCAGCCACCACACCGTTTGCCGAGAACCGCCGGCCGGCTGCGCGGACTGCGCGCCTTCGCCGAGCGTCTGTTCGCTCACTGGCGGGAGTGCGCTGCCTTCAGCCGGATGCTCTTGATCGTGCCCTTCCGTCATGGTCAGCCCTGCCGCCGTTCGGCGAGAATAGCATCGAGTGCATCCAATAACGCCGGCTGATTGGGTCTCTCGGCAACTCGCCGATCCCGCCACGGCAGCCCGCTGAGACCTACATCGGCGGCCGCGCTGATGGCCAAGGAGGTCATCGTCCGGCAGCACCCCGCGACACCTGCGATTCCCGCGAGCCTGACAAAAATCGCGGCGGTACGAGGCGAGAAGAATAAGGCGAAGTCGATCGTCCCGGAGCCCAGCGCGCCGACCACAGCCTCGCTCAGCGCTCCGACCGGCCGGGCCTCGTATAGGACGCTGCGCTCGATCATGAAGCCGTGCGCCTCCAATGCGCCGACGAGGTCGCCGGCGACGACATTGCCGGCTACGTGCAGCAGGCGCCCGTTTTGCGGCCGCAAGCGCGCTGCCGTCAGGCGAACGAGATCGGCGACGGCACCGCCAGCGCTCGCCACTGCGGTGAAGCCTTCGGCACGGGCCCGCGATGCGGTAGCTTCACCAACGGCGAGGAGCGGCAGCCCACGCTCGCCGGTGATCCGCGCCAACGCCCGCACGCCATTGGCGCTAGTGCACAGGATCGCCTGCACCGTCGCGAGGTCGAGCGTTTCGGCGGCGCGATAATGGATCTGCATCAGGGGCTCGATGATCGCATCGAGGCCGCGTGCCGCCAGCGCCCGTGCCAGACTTTCCGATTCCTCGCGGGGCCGCGTGACGAGCGCCCGCATTCCTTGGCGCCGCGCAGTTTGCGTGAAGTCGCGCCCTTCGCCACCGTCCACGTCAGGGTCCGGCCTGCTCTCGCTCGCGCCAGAAAGGCGTGGCGCAGTTCAATCGGCGCAGGCGTTTGTGAAGCTTTCGCTGTCCCTTCGCGACCTCCTTCTCGTGCCACTTGAGCAAGCGCGCCCCGGCGCGAGCGACGCGGTCGCGCTCGGCCCCCGCCGACAGGTCGGGCAGAATACCGTGCGCGACGCGCACGTCATTGGCGTAGCCGAGATCATCTTGCAGGCGCCTCAACCGCCTGACATAGGGCTGCAAATCATCCTGATCGAACAGGCTCCCGAGAAGCTCGATCGTATAGCGGAGCTTTTTGGCAGCGATGCGCAATTTGTGCCGTTGCAGAGCCGTCAATCGGCCGAACCGTTTGCTGCGTTTGCGCACCTCACGGCAGCGGCGATCGAGCAGGCGCGGGGCCAGTTCCCGGATTGGCGAGGTCAGCAGGGTGGACCGCTCGGCCGACCCTTGGCGCCACCCGCGCGCCTCGAACCAGTGCGAGAGACGCAACATTCCTGCGGCATGCCGCTCAGAAAGAATGGCACGCTCGACCCGCTCATAGGCGACGCCGCGCGCTCTATCGAGCGCGGCTGCTAGATCGTCGATGCCGGCTTCGTGCGCCAGCGCGGGTCGAGCAGGCTGCAACAATTCGGTCCTAAAGACATCGAGGTTGCGCGCCCGGCCAAGAATATCGACGAGCCACGCCAGTTCGCCGGAGAGCCGGCGGCGATCTGCGGCCGGAAGCAGTTTTTTGAAGGAAGAGATCGCCGAGCGGATACGGCGCACGGCGACGCGCATCTGATGAACGCCCTCCGGGTCCATGGTGAGCGCTGCGGCTTCGTTGTGCAGCATATGCGCGAGGCAGGCCCGGCCGATTTCTTGCAAGGCCTCCTCGACTGTCATGGTCGGATCGAGAACGACCGGCTCCGCGTGGACAACCGGCGGTGCGGCCTCCGCCTCATCGCCGAGCCGGTACCCCCGCTCCGACTTGCTGCGCGGCTCGATGCGGATCGATGCCACATCGAGCAGTTGCAAGGCAACACCATAGAGAGCGGCAACGTCGCCGCTCTTGAGTTCCAGCTCGATCTCGCTGATCGGCTCGGTCCCGCCGCCGCCCGCGGCGCGGATCTCGCCCTGGTCGATCGCAGCCTCGATGCGGGTTGCCGGAGCAGGCTCGATCGCCAGCGTTGTGCGCGTGACGTCGGTGGCGAAAAGCGGCTGCAAATCGCCGGCGATCCCGTCCGGCAGGTGCTCGCCGCTCTGCGCCGCGTGAGGGTCGGGACAGCTCTCGGCGAGTTCGTCCTCCCATTCGCCGCGCGTCAGGACATCGCCGCTGCTGGGATTCCCCGTTTTGACGGTTTGAATGAACCGGCCGCCCTGCTCCCGGACGCGAAGGCTCACGCCTCGGCGCTTTAGCGCCAGGTCGGGGGTGTCGTAATAGGTGCTGATCAGCCGAGAATCCGAGCTGGCGGATGCGGGGGCCATTTCGACAAGCGCTCGTTTCAGCTCGGGCAGGTCGGCTGGTGAAGCTGCAAGCTTGAGTTCAACTTCCGTCGAGATGCAGCGCCTCCCTTGTCTCAATGGATCGGGTTGCTCGCGGCAAAGTCGCGAATCGCCGGCTGATCTGCCTCTGCCGGTGCCGGTTTGCCGAGGACTGATCTTGCCGTAAGTTCGGCCAACCCGCGATGCTTCAATTTCGCACAGCCGCCGCCGGCTTTCCAGCCAGCATGCGATAGCCTGGCGGCGGCGCGCATGGCAGGGTTGCGGTCGAAGCCCCGCGTCGGGCGCGCAGCTCCTGCGCTAGGTTCCTGGTTTTCCTCTCCAAGTTCGGCGGGAAATCCACCGTGACGTTGACGGTCTCCGGGGCAGCATCCCGACGATGGCTCTTCGGCGAGCCTGATTTTCGCCGGCTCTGGCTCGTCGGACTGGTGGTCTTCTCGGTGCGCTGGCTCGAAATGCTGGCGGTCGCGGTTTTCGCCTATCAGCGCACGGGCTCGCCATTCGTCGTCGCGCTGCTGACCATGCTCCGAATGCTGCCGATGGCGCTGTTCGGAGCACCGATCGGCGCCGCTGCGGAGCGAATGGAACGGCGCAGGGCGCTCGTTCTCGTCGCGGTCTCGATGCTGCTGTGCTCGATCGCCCTTGCGCTCCTGGCCTGGTCCGGCGCCCTCGAAATTTGGCATCTGGCGCTTGCCAGCTTCATCAGCGGCCTCGCCTGGACCACCGACAACCCGGTGCGCCGCACGATGATCGGCGAGGTCGTCGGGTCCGAACGGATGAGCGCCGCGATGTCGATCGATGTCGGCGCCAACAATGCGAGCCGCATGCTGGGTCCGACGGTCGGCGGCATCCTGCTCGCGACCCTCGGCATCGGCGGCGCACTCACGGTCAGCGTGGCCGGCTACCTCGTAGCGCTCGCGGTCGCGCTGCGGGTGCGTCATCGCAACGCTGCTGCGCCATCGACCGCCGCCGGCGTTCTCGAACGCATGATCGAGGGGTTGATGCTCGTCCGCCGCGACCGGCGATTGAGCGGAACCATGGTCATCACCGTGATCTACAACACCTTTGGCTGGCCATTCACCAGCATGATCCCGGTGATCGGCCAGGATAATCTGGGTCTTGGACCCGCCGGCATCGGCCTCCTCGCCAGCATGGACGGAGTCGGCGCCTTCTGCGGCGCGATCCTCATCGCTCTCTGTGCCAAGCCGCGCCATTTCGCGCGGCTCTATATCGGCGGGGTCGCGATCTATCTCTTGATGCTGCCGGTCTTCGCACTGGCGGGTTATCCCCCGCTCGCGGGCTCCGTGCTGCTGCTGACGGGTCTGGCCAATTCCGGCTTCAGCATCATGCAGGCGACGCTCGTCTTTCTTGCAGCGCCGCCAGAGATGCGCAGTCGCGTCTTCGGTGTTCTCTCCGTCTGTATCGGGGTCGGCATGATCGGTTTCCTCCATCTTGGTTGGCTCGCCAGCATGATTGGCGCCACCTGGGCGATCATGACGATAGGGGCCGAGGGCCTCGCGGCATTGCTGCTGACCCGGCGTTTGTGGCGCGCTGTCGGACCCTGATCGTGGAAATCATCGCCGCGACCGCGACGCTCGATGTATCTTGAGCCCGTATTGCGGGAGAAGAAAATGTCGTCGACCTTACTCGACCTGCGTCGCGCCGACGCGTCCCTCGATTATTTGGAAAGGGCACGAGATATCGCGCCGATGCTGGCGGCGGCTGCGGACGAGATCGAGGAGCGCCGCGAGCTCCCGGAGCGGGTGGTCGAGGCGCTGATTGAGCGCGGCTTCTTCCGCATGCTGCTGCCGCGCTCGCTGGGCGGCGCCGAGCTCGACCCATTGACTTATGTCCAGGTGCTCGAGGAGATCGCCAAGGCCGACCCCTCGACCGCCTGGTGCCTCGGGCAGAATTCGGGCTGCTCGATGACCGCGCCCTATCTCGACCCGGCGGTGGCGCGCGAAATTTTCGGGCCGCCGCGCGGCATCCTCGCCTGGGGGCCGGAGCTGCCGGGTGCGGGGCGCGGCGTTGCCGTCGAGGGCGGCATTCGCGTGAGCGGGCGCTGGGGCTTTGCCACCGGAAGCCGGCACGCCACCTGGCTCGGCGCGCATGTCCCGATTTTCGAGCCCGACGGCACCCCGCGCCTCAACCCGAACGGCCGCCCGTTCGTCCGCACCGTGCTGTTCCCCAAGTCGAGCGCCGAGATCATCGACAACTGGCAGGTCATCGGACTGCGCGGCACCGGCAGCGACAGCTACCGGGTCGAGGATCTCTTCGTCCCGCAGAAACACACCGCCTCGCGCGACAACGAGGCCGAGCGGCGCGAGCCCGGCCTGCTCTACCGGTTTACCAGTGGCATGATCTATGCCACGAGCTTCTCCAACGTTTCGCTCGGCATCGCCCGCGGCGCGCTCGACGCCTTCGTCGTGCTCGCGCGCGACAAGATCCCGCGCGGCGCTCGCGGCACCCTGCGCGAGAACAACGTCGTCCAGTCGCAGGTCGCGCAATGCGAGGCGCGTCTGCGCTCCTCGCGCGCCTTTATCCACGAGACGTTGGCTGAGATGTGGGAAGAGGCCGAGCGCACCGGCGAGTTCCGTTACGACCAGCACGTCCGGTTGCGTCTTTCGACGACCTGGGCGATCCACCAAGCGCGCGACGTCGTCGCCACTGTCTATGGTGCGGCCGGCTCGACCGCAGTCTTCAACGAGAACCCGTTCGAGCGCCGCCTACGCGACATCCACGCCGGCACCCAGCAAGGCCAGGGCCGGCCCATCCATTTCGAGACCGTGGGCCAAGTCCTCCTCGGATTGCCGCCGCAAGGCCGCATGTTCCGCTGAGCGCTCGTCGGCTCGAAATACAACGAAAATCGTGCTTTTTGCCGTGGAACGAGCACGGCGGCCGGGTACAATCGCTCGTTATTTCAGCCGCTTACACGGCAAATTCGTTACTTAGCGGATCAATGGAAGATCAATGGAATTTTTTCGCCGATCAACGAATTTTGCGCGCGCTAACAATCGAATAACAATGGAATGCGTGCGGGTGCAGAAACCGGGAGATCAAGCAGACCCGCTGACCGATCTCGCGGTGGCGCGCGCAAAATTCGGGCCCAGCGTTAGACGGTCCGAAAATCGATCCAATAAATCCCGCCGCGACCGTGTTCCCACTTATCGGCCGGTGCTCAGGCCATCGTATCATTTGCTTCCATGAATGCACTTTTGGGGCGCCTCACCCTGGGCATCCAGGCACGGCTCGTGATCCTTATCATGGTGACCGTGCTGCCTTTGGTCGGGCTGGCGAGCCTCGCCATGCTCCGCACCGTCGATGACGAGCGCGCGCAGATCCAGCGCGATGTCGGGGACAGGGTGGAAAATCTGCTTGCCGATGTCGACCGCTGGATAAGCAGCATTCAGGCGGAGCTTCAGGTCCTCGCGGTGTCGCCGAGCCTTCAGGAGGGCGACTTCGTCGGCTTCGATCGTCAGATGCGCGAAGCGCTCAAGATCCAGGGGACATCGATCGTCCTTCACGACACCAAAGCCCAGCAGCTGCTCAGCACCAACCGGCCGTTCGGCGAACCCCTCCCTCGCGCGACCAACAGCGAAATGCACGATCGCGTTGTCGCAACGGGCAAGCCGCAGATCTCGGACCTGATCATCGGCGCCGTGTTGCGACGGCCGATCCTGACGGTCGGGGTCCCAGTCTTCCGCGACGGCAAGGTCGCCTATGTCCTGGCGATGGGGCTCGGGCCGGAGCTGCTGTTGCCGTTGTTGCAGGAGCAAAGCCTCGGGGCCGATTGGACAGCCGCCATCTTCGATCGCCAAGGACTTACATTGGCGCGCAATCGCGACCACGACCGCTTCCTCGGCCAGCCGGCCGCGCCGGTCCTCAAAAAGAGGATGGCGGGGGATGTCGAGAGCTGGTTCCCCAATCTGACAAAGGACGGGGTCGAGGTTTACTCCACGTTCCGGCGCTCGCCGATCACCGGCTGGACCGTCGCGATCGGCGTACCGAGAGAGTTCGTCGACGCGCCGCTGCGGCGTGCGCTATGGATCGCCTTTGGCGGCGGCGGAGCGGTGCTCGCCTTGAGCCTCGCCCTCGCCGGGTGGATGGCCCGGGAGATCCGTCGGCCGGTCGAGGCATTGACGGGTGCCGCGCAGGCGTTGGGGAGCGGCGCGCCTCTCGGCCCGCCGATCGGCGGGGTGCGCGAACTCGATCAGGTTGGGCACGCGCTGCGCGCCACCGCGATCGCGCTCGAACAGCGCGCTCATGCCCGAGAGGCGGCGGAGGCGGCACTGCGGGCCAGCGAAGCGCGGTTCCGTCTGCTGGCCGAGTCGCTGCCGCAGCTGGTGTGGACCTGCCTGCCGGACGGGCGGGTCGACTACCTGAGCCGGCAGTGGCTCGAGTATACCGGCATGTCCGAGGCCGAGCCGTTGGATGCGTCGAGGTTGAAGGAGGTGATACACCCCGATGATCTGGTGGCCACAACGGCTTGCTGGGCAGCAGCGGCGGCGGGCTTGGCGCCCTACGATGTGGAACACCGCATCCGCGCCGCGGACGGCAGCTACCGGTGGTTCAAGACCCGCGGCACGCCGGTGACGGATGCAGCTGGGCAGACGATCAAGTGGTTTGGTACTTGCACGGACATTCAAGACATCGTCGAGGCTCGCGATACGCTGGCGCACAGCCGCGAACAGCTCGAGATCATGGTGGGGGAACGTACGCGCGAATTGGCTGCCGCCAACGCCCGGCTCCGCACCGAGATCGGCGCGCGCGAACTGGCACAAACGGCGCTGGTGCAGGCGCAGAAGATGGAGGCAATAGGGCAGCTTACGGGCGGCATTGCCCATGATTTCAATAATCTTCTGACTGCCGTGTCCGGCTCCTTGGAGCTGCTTGAGGCCCGGACCTCGGAGGAGAAGAGCCTGCGGCTGCTGCATACCGCGCAACGTGGCGCATCGCGCGGGGCCAAACTTACCCAATCGCTGCTCGCGTTCGCGCGCAAGCAGCATCTCGAGCTGGTGCTGGCGGACCTGAACTCGGTGATCGCCGAGATGAGCGAAATGTTGCACCGCTCCATTGGTGCCCCGGTCGACATTCGACAGTCCCTTGCGAGCGAACTCTGGCCGGTCATGATCGATGTCAATCAAATCGAGTCCGCGCTTCTGAATATCGCCATCAACGCGCGCGACGCGATGCCGCAAGGCGGCACCCTCCTGATCGAAACAGCGAATATCGGCGCCGGCGATGCTGAGTTGCCGGACGACGTAGCCGGTCGTGACTGCGTCCTTATTTCGCTGCGCGACACCGGGACCGGGATGAGCCCGGAGGTCATCGAGCACGCGTTCGAGCCCTTTTTTACGACCAAGGAGATCGGCAGAGGAACGGGGTTGGGCCTGTCCATGGTGTTCGGCGTCGTGCGTCAATCCGGCGGAGCGGTCCGTATCCACAGCCGCATCCGCGAGGGGACGACCGTGCAAATCTACCTGCCGCGGGCAATCGAGGCTGCAACGCCTCGATCGGGGCCGGCGATACAGGCTCAACCAGCCGGAGGAGCGTGCATCCTCGTTGTCGACGACGACCCCGACGTCCGCTGGGTCACCGCGGAATGTCTGCGCGGGATCGGTCATCAGGTGACAGAAGCCCGCAACGGGGGCAGCGCGTTGACGATCCTCGAACGAGGCGATCCCTTCGACCTCCTGGTGATGGATCTGGCGATGCCGGGGTTGTCGGGAGCGGAAACGGTGCGGTTGGCGCGGCGCACACGCCCGGAGCTCAAAGCGTTATTTTGCACCGGCTACGCAGACGTCTCCAGGTTCGAAGGTGAAACCAGGGGCGACATGTTGCTCAAAAAGCCCTTCGGGCCGGACGCTCTAATCGCGGCGGTCCAGCAGGCCTTGCACCGGAAGCTAGCTCGCGCGTCGGGAAACGTCGTGCCATTGCGACGAGGCGAGCAGCCCCAATCCCGCTGAAAAAGCCGCGCGTTGGCTCCGACTTACCGCTGCAGCCGCTCGAAAAGACCGAGCACCCCGAACAGCGCAGCAAACCACAATACCGCCAGGGCCACCCACACGACCATCTTCCACGGCCCATCCTCTCGCCGCGCGTCGCGGCGGCGCATCTCCGCCTCGATTTCTCGGTTCCATTCCCGGACGATGCGTTTTGGGTCGGAGTCCATCACATAGTTCCGGATTCCTGTCTTGACCGGAGGACATCAAGTTCGGTTTGACCTAGCCGGTGACGCCGACAAGTCACGCCGGAGTATATCATCATTAATCGAGCTCCCATCGCGTCATTCCCGGCACAATCCGCGCGATTGGGTTTGGCAAGGCGCCACTTCGGATGAGAGGTTGAATATTTCAGAGTTTTTTCAACTAGTTTCCGCGCAATTTTTGGTTTGCTTTTGAGCCAACGTGAGGTTTGATGAGTATCGTTAACGAACCTTAACCGGCAGGGGGCCGGTACCAAAACAGCGGCGGATCTTCCGCCGTCGCCAGCCGGGGGACATCACATGCGATCGATGGTGACGCAGAGCGTCGTTTGGGGCGCTTGTCTGGCCGCGGGGCTGTTGGCGCCCATAAAGAATACGCGAGCAGCTAATTGCGCGCTTTACGCCCGCGCCGAGACTGGGGTGGCGCTTTACGGCTCAGCCGGCGGATGGTGGGACGAAGCTGCCGGGCGCTACGATCGCGGTCATATGCCGGTTGTTGGAGCGATCCTCGTCTTTAGGCGGACGCAGCGCATACCATCCGGCCACGTCGCCGTAGTGACCGCAATCATCTCTGCCCATGAGATCCTGGTCGATCACGCAAATTGGTACCACGGAACGGTCAGTCGCGGCATGTCGGTGACCGATACTTCGCTCGACCACGATTGGACCAGCGTCGCGGTCATCGATTTGCCGTCCGGGACCCACGGGCGCGACTATCCGGCCTACGGCTTTGTCTACCCGAGACCGGGTCCGCGGGAGATCGACGCGATACGCGACAGGGGCGGGTTTGACGCTGATGTCGTAAACGAAAGCTCGCGCTCTACGCTGCTGCATTTTGCCGTAGCTACCGAGAATTGGCACGGAGCGACCACGACACGTCGAAATCATCGATCCAACGAAACGGCAGCGCGTTGGGTCCATAAGGCGTCGAGCGCTCACCAGCACAATCAAGCAGCGGCGCGCGCCAAACCTCCGTCGCACGCTCACCCATCCCATGCCGGCATCACCCGACCGCCGACCCACCCCGTAAGGACCGCGGAAGCCAAACACCATCGGGCGTAGCCGCCACGGGGTTCATCCCCGGCCGATTGACGGCGCGGGCGTGAGCAGGCGTATGGTGGCGCGACAGCTACCTAGAGGGACAATGCGCTCATCCGCCGGCGATCCGGCCTTCCTGCCTGCACATATTTTGTCGACCGAGATCGGCGCCCGCCGTCTCTCGCCTGTCAATCTGGTCGACGCGTTGCTCGAAAGGATCCATGAGGGGGACCCCAAGCTGCACGCCTTCGTCGAGGTCTATGCCGAGGACGCGCAGCTTGCCGCCGAAGCGGCCGACAAGGCGATCCGCTCGGGTCACGCGATCGGGCCGTTGCACGGGCTTCCGATCGCCCTCAAGGACCTGATCGAGATTGAGGGAAAAGTAACGACCGGCGGGTCGCTGGTGTGGCGGGACCGGCAGTCGCGCTGCACCGCCACGCTCGCACGGCGCCTGATCGCCGCCGGGCTGGTCGTGATCGGCAAGACGCACACGGTCGAGTTCGCGATGGGCGGCTGGGGCACCAACCAGCACCGGGGCACGCCGTGGAACCCCTGGGACCCCGCGGTAGCGCGCACACCCGGCGGGTCGAGCAGCGGCTCGGGCGTCGCAGTCGCAGCCGGTTTGACACCCTGGGCGATCGGCACCGATACCGGCGGATCGGTCCGCTTGCCAGCGTCCTGGTGTGGGCTCAGCGGCCTCAAGACGACGATCGGGCGGGTCAGCACCTACGGGATTTTGCCGCTCAGCCCGACCCTTGATACGCCCGGACCGATGGCGCGTTCAGTCGAGGACGCGGCACTGCTCTACCAGATCATGCAAGGCCCGGATGCGCTCGACCCGTGCACTCGTGGGATCCTGCCGAGCGACCCGATGCCGGTGCTGCGGCGCGGTGTCCGGGGTTTGCGGCTGGCCCGAATGCCGGAGGCCGAACGTGAGGGTGTCGACGGGGAGGTGCTCGACGCCTATGACGCAGCACTCGAGAGCCTGGCGCGGCTCGGCGCCGAGATCGTCACCGTCGATTTGCCCTGCCGTTTTGCCGACTATACAACTCTGACTGGCCGGATCATCGGCGCGGAGGGGTATTTTCTGCTCGGCGATCTGATCGACGACATGAGCCTGCCGATCGACGAGGCGGTGCGCCCACGCATCGCTGCGGGTCGAGACATTTCAGCGCGAGACTACCTCGCCGCATTGCGTGATCGCGAGGAGGCCAAGCGGCAATTCGCGACCGCTATTGCCGATATCGACGCGTTGCTGACGCCGACCACTCAGACGGCGGCGATACCGCTCGACGCGGTCGACGAATCATCGACGCCGGCGCACTTCACCCGCTTTGTCAATTTCCTTGACCTCTGCGCGCTGGCACTTCCCAACGGCTTTACTGCGGCGGGGCTGCCAATTTCACTGCAGATCGTGTGCCGCGGCTATGACGAAGCGACCGCCTTGCGCATAGGTTGGGCCTATCAGCAAGCGACCGACTGGCACGAGCGCCGGCCGCCTGATATCGTCTGACACATCTCGATCCGGGGGCAGGCCAACATGAGTGCGATCGGTCGGGTCGAAAGCGTTTGGCGGTATCCCGTCAAGAGCATGCGCGGCGAGCAATTGCCGGAAATCTTCGCGAGCTTCGCGGGGGTCTACGGCGACCGACTGTTCGCATTCAAGAGCTCGGCCACCCCGGTCGGGTTCCCTTATCTCACGGGGCGGGAAGCGCATGAGATGCTGCTGTATCAACCCCACTTTCGCCATCCTGATAAGGCCGCGAAGCCCGCCAATCTGGCCGAGGCGGAGGAGCTGTCGCCGATACTCAATCCTGTGGGCGGCGATGCGGCCGAGCTCGCGCTCGATGTGGAGACCCGGTCGGGGGAGGTGCTACCGGTCGACGATCCGGTCTTGCTGCAGCAACTTTCCGAGCTGGCGGGCGAAGCCCACTCATTGACCTTGCTGCGCTCGGAGCGCGCTATGACGGATTGCCTCCCGATCTCGCCCTTCTCTCTACAGACCGCCCGGCAATTGGGCGAGGAGATAGGATCCGGTCTCGATAAGCGGCGTTTCCGGGCGAATGTGTACCTGGACCTTGGAACCGTCGGGGGATTCTCGGAGAACGCGTTCGTCGGCCGCAAGGTGCGCATTGGGCCCAAGGTCGTCATCCCGATTCTCGAGCGCGACCCGCGCTGCCAAATGATCACCCTCGACCCCGATACGGCGGCGCCGAACCCGGAGGTCCTGCGCAAGGTCGCGCGCGGTCATGACGGCACGGCCGGCGTCTATGGCGCCGTGCTGGCGGAAGGGATAATCCGGGCGGGCGACGCAGTTGAAGTGATCGACTGAGGGGTTTTCCTACAGGCCCAGGCCGAAGCGGCGGCCGAGGAAGTCGAGCACGTCGCCGGCGCACCGGTCGGGGAAGGCATCGCAGATGTTATGCGGCGCGCCCTCATAGACCCGCATCTCGACATCCTTCATTTGACGGCGGAACGGTTCGTAATTCGCGGTCGAGCCGATCGGCTCGGCGCCGGGAACGACCACTAGCGTTGGGCAGGTGATGCGGCTGAGCTGGTCGCTCCAGTCGTAGCGCGCCATTAGCAGCACGAATTTGCCGATATAGGCCGGGTCGTTCTTGGCCGCTTCGTCGAGAAACCACTCGACAAGGCCCGGATCGACCTTGTCGAGCGGCAGCCGGTCGGCAATCGTTTCGGCGAGAAAGGTACGCAGGCCCTTTGTCTCGATCTGCGGTATCCAGCTCGGAGCTTGGCTGTTTTTGAGGCCCGGCGTCGAACCGAACAGCATCAGGCTGCGCACCCGCTCGCCATGGTTCATTGCCAGCTGCTGGCCGAGATAGCCCCCTGCGGAGTTGCCGACGATATGGGCGCTGGCGCAGCCGAGATGATCCATCAGCTCGGCGACATCCTCGACCAATCGATCTAGGGCAAGCTCGCGGTCGGCAGGCGGCACTTGCGAATTACCGTGGCCCCTCAGATCCATCCGCACCACCCGATAATGCCGGCTGAGCAGCGGAACCCAGGCATAATAGCGCCGCGCGCTGCCCATGGCCGCGTGCAGCAGCAGCAGGATCGGTGCACTCTTCCAGGGTTCGGTGAAGTCGTCGACGTAGTAGGCGAGCTGCACACCGTCGCTTGCCTTGAAGGTCTCCACTGCAACCTCCCCGACTTCACCGCCGTTCTTGCCGACGCCTCGGCGATCATCTACGACATCGGAAAATCGAGCAACCGATACCCCACGGAGACGTCATGAAGGTAGGGATCTTTCTAACCTGCCAGCACCCGCCGGGAAGCGACATGATTGCTGCCCTCGAGGGTCAGTACGCGATGGCGCGCTTAGCCCGCGACCGTGGGTGGGACGCGGTGGCGACCGGCCAGCATTACCTTAGCGAAGGGGTGCGCCAGGTCCAGCTGGTTCCGTTTTTAGCGCGCCTCGCCGCCGAGGCGGGGGAGATGACCGGCATCGCCGGTGTGTTGCTGACCACGCTGCACAACCCGGTCGAGGTCGCCGAGTACATTGCCTCGCTCGACGCGATCTGGCGCGGCAATTTCGTCTTTGGTGTTGGATTGGGCTATCGCGATGTCGAGTTCGACGCCTTCGGCGTGCCGCGCGGTCAGCGCGTGCGGCGCTTCGAGCAATGTCTCGAAGTCGTCAAACGACTGTGGACCGAGGACAATGTCAGCTTCGAGAACGACATCTGCAAACTGACCAATGTCACGATGACTTGCCGGCCGATCCAGCATCCACACCCGCCGATCTGGTTTGCGGCCAATAACGATCGGGCGGTCCGCCGCGCGGCGCGCCTCGGCGACAGCTGGTTCGTAAACCCGCACGCCACGATACCCGAAATCACCCGCCAGCTGGCTCTCTACCGCGGCGAGCTCGCACGTTTGGGAAAGCCGTTCCCGCCAGTATTGCCCTACGCGCGCGAGATCTATTGCGCCAAGGATACGCCGACAGCGTTAGAGATGGCCGGCCCCTACCTCGCCGAGAAGTACCAGACTTATGCTACCTGGGGACAAGACGAGGTGCTCCCCGGAAACGACTCGTTCCGTCAGCCTTTCGAGGCCCTGCTTCGCGATCGCTTCGTCCTCGGCAGTCCCGAGGAGTGCTATGAGCAGCTGCGTCCGTGCTGGGAAGAGGCCGGGGCCAACTTCCTGATTTTCCGCACCCACTGGAGCGGCATGCCCGTCGGGCACGCGCTGGCGAGCATGCGCCTGATCAGCGACGAGCTGCTGCCGGCGCTCCGGCGTATCAACCCGCCGCCGAGTGCTGGCTGAGGGCGGCCGTCACGCCCCAGGCGGGAAGAAGACGACGGTGCGCACCTCGATGCTTTCGCGCAGCGGTGCGTCGGCCGGCGTCTCCGAATCGTCGAAGCCGGTGTGAGCGGAAAACCGGTGCGGCCCATTGAGCGCCGAATCGAAGCAGCGGATCAGGACCGCCTCATCCGGCTCCATCTTCGGGAAATAATAATAGCGCTGATTGGGGTTGTAGGTGACCGAATAGGTCTCGCCGGTGCGGTCGGGATATCTGAGGTCGCTGGCGATCAGGTTTTCTTCTTCGAGGCTCTGCGCGTCGCATAGCGCCAGCGGCGACTCCAGCAAAGGACCGCGGATCGGGCGCCACAGATTGATGATCGCAAAGCGATTCTTCAGCAGCGCTTCGGCCTCGTCGCCCATCAGATCGCGTACCCGCTTGGGTGACGACCAGGCCGTATAGTCGTTGTGGACGCCCTTGGCCGGCATCTTGATGCCGCTGCCCTTGATCACCGCCTTGGCCGCGTTGCGCACAATGTGATCGAATGTCACAACGCGCACGGCACCCGTGGCTTCCTGCATCACGCGCTCGCATTCGGGATAGTAGACAGATTTTATCTGTTCTCCGTCGTAGAAGTTGGTGACCGCCGTTTGGTGATGCAGCAGCACAAAGCCCTCTTTGTCCAGGGATAGCCGGTCGATCATCGGCCGCGCGTCGCGTATGCGCACGTGGTGCGTAATCCTCTGGCCTGTCCTGACGGGGATCCCCGGGGGCGGCTCGTAATTGTAGGCGACCGGCTTCTCCGCCGTCGGAACGAGGAAGTTCAGCGGTGCCACGACGCTCTTCACATCCGTAACTGCCGAGCCATCCATGATATCCTCCTCATCCAAAGAAGCCCTGCGCAACCCTAGAAGAGGGCACCCTAGACCGTCAACCTAAGGCGCTCCTTCATTCCTCGCGCTCGCGCTGCCGCAGCTCCTGCAGCAGCTGGCGCACCCGTCGCGCGGTGCGCAGCTTGCGCGCGATGTCGGGCGCCAGACGCAGATCGCCCTGCGCATCGAGCCAGCCGGCCTCGACATCGGGCGGCAGCTCGCGCATCGCTTCGGCGAAAGCAGTAAAAATCTCCTCGACCTCGCGCGCTCCGAGCCGCCTCTCCCTGGCCACGCCCGCCTTCTCCCCGGTTGCTCGACGGAGAGACTAATACAGCGCTCCTGAAATACCGAGCGCAGGGTTCGAACCCTGCCGGCGCGCTTGCCGCCTGGTCGTACGCTAAAACAATGCGAGCTGATCGCCCTTTTGCGGCGGCGGCATGAAGCGGCTGGTGTCGAGCTTTTGCGTGGTTCGCTCGTTGAAACCCAGTCTGCGGCACGCGCGCTCGAAACGCAGCCGCAGGACGTCCGCGTAGGGACCGGTGCCGGTCATCCGCTTCGACCAGGTGGAATCGTACAGCCGGCCGCCATGGGTCTGGGCGACGAGCGAGAGCACATGGGCCGCCTTGGCGGGGAAATGCGTCTCGAGCCACTCTTTGAACAGATCCTTCAGTTCGAGCGGTAGGCGCAACAGTGTATAGGCGGCCGAGGTTGCACCGGCGGCGCGAGCCCGTTCGAGGATCTGCTCCATCTCGCTGTCGTTGAGTGCGGGGATCATCGGCGCGCTCATGACGGCAGCAGGCACTCCCGCGGCGGCGAGAGCCGCGATCGTTTCGAGACGCCGCTCGGGGGCGGCCGCGCGCGGTTCCATGACGCGCGCGAGCCGGCGATCGAGCGTCGTCACCGAGATCGCGGCCATGGCCAGCCTGTCCCGCGCCATCTCGCCCAGAATGTCGAGATCGCGCTGGATTAGCGCCGACTTGGTGACGATTGTGACCGGGTGGCGAAAATCCCGCAGCACTTCGAGGATTGCCCGGGTTGTCCCAAGCTTGCGTTCGACCGGCTGATAGGGGTCGGTGTTGCTGCCGAGCGCGATCGGGCGGCAGGAATATCCTTTCTTACGCAACTCTGAGGCGAGCAACTTTGCCGCCTGGGGTTTGTAAAAGAGACGGCTTTCGAAATCGAGCCCCGGCGACAGGCCGAGATAGGCGTGGCTCGGCCGCGCGTAACAATAGATGCAGCCGTGTTCGCAGCCGCGATAAGGATTGATCGAGCGGTCGAAGCCGATATCCGGCGAGTCGTTGCGGGCAATGATCGTGCGCGTCGATTCAATGCTCAGGGTCGTGGACAACGGCGCCGGTTCCTCGTCGGCGAGACCCCAACCGTCGTCGAACGCCACACGCTGTTCGGCCTCGAAGCGTCCGCTGGCATTGCTCGCGGCACCCCGTCCCTTGCGCTGCCTGAGGGCTACCGGCATATCCATGACAATATTATGCCGCGGCCATGGGAACATTACAAGAACGATTTCCGATTTCGGCCGTCATCCCGACATTGAACGCGGCCGCAACACTCCAGCAGACGCTCGCAGCACTCAGGAGGTCGGCGATCGTTCGCGAGATCATCGTCGCGGATGGCGGCTCATCGGACGAAACCGTCGCCCGCGCCGGCATGGCGGGCGCTCGGGTCGTCGCCGCGCCGCGCGGCCGTGGCAGCCAGCTCTCCGCCGGTGCTGCCGTGACGTCGGGCGACTGGCTCTTGTTCTTACATGCCGATTGCCATCTCGGACCCGGCTGGGAAAGTGCGGTGAGTGCGTTCCTCGCGGCGCCAGAGGCGGCAAGCCGCGCCGGCTATTTCGATTTGGCGCTCGACGACGCCGCACCCGCGGCGCGCCGATTGGAGCGCATCGTCGCCTGGCGCTGCCGGGCCCTGGCGCTACCCTATGGCGACCAGGGATTGCTGATCGCCCGCACCCTCTACGAGGCGGTCGGCGGCTTTGCACCGCTGCCGTTGATGGAGGATGTCGATCTCGTGCGCCGCCTCGGCCGGCGCCGCCTCGCGCGGATCGGGGCGCGCTGCTTTGCCTCGGCACGACGCTATAGGCGAGACGGTTATCTCCGCCGGCCCTTGCGCAACCTGTTATGTCTCTCGCTCTATTTCGTCGGCGTGCCGCCCGCTCGCATCGTTCGGCTCTATCGCTGATGCGCCGCCACCTCGTGCTGTTTGTGCGCGCGCCGCGGCTGGGCCGCGGCAAGCGTCGGCTCGCGCGGGCGATTGGCGATGTCGCGACGGTGCGCTTCGAGCGCCTGATGCTGGCACTCCTGCTGCGCCGGCTCGCCGCGGACTGGCGCTGGCGGCTGCGCGTCGCGGTGACACCGGACAGGGCGCGCCGTCAAGCCGGGCATTGGCGCCGGAGTGTCGAAGCCGTCGGCCAGGGCGGAGGTGATTTGGGCGTCCGCATGCGCCGCGCGCTCGGCGCTTGCCCGCCGGGCCCGGTGGTACTGGTCGGCGGCGACATTCCGACGCTCGGCGCCCCTCACGTCGCCGCTGCGTTCCGCCTGCTCGGCGGCCACGATCTGGTCTTCGGCCCCGCCGCGGATGGCGGGTTTTGGCTCGTCGGTGCTCGCCGCGCGCCGCGTCTGCCGCCGCTCTTCGAACGGGTGCGATGGTCTGGACCCTATGCACTTGCCGACACGCTCGCCGGCCTTCCGCGATGGGTTTCGGTCGGCTTTGTCGATCGACTCGAAGACGTCGACGACGGCGAGGCCTATCGCCGGCTCATGCCGCGCCGCGGCTTCTGAAAAATTAAATCTTTACCGCAGAGGTCGCCAAGGATGCGCGATGGCCGCAAAGGGTTCCGGAGCAGCTGCACCCTTTGCGTCCTTTGCGTCCTTTGCGTCCTTTGCGTTAAAGCGTTATTTTATTTGGTCTTCAGGTGCTCCTGCAGTCGCGGCATCAGCTCGACGAAATTGCACGGGCGGAAGCGGTTGTCGAGCTGGTGCACGAGGATGCCCTCCCAGGCGTCGCGGCAGGCGCTGGGCGAGCCCGGCAGGGCGAAGAGGTAGGTACCGCCGGCGACCCCGGCCGTCGCCCGGCTCTGGATCGTCGAGGTCCCGACCTTGTCGTAGCTGAGCCAGCGGAAGAGCTCGCCGAACCCGGCGATTTCTTTCTCGTAGACACTGTGGAAGGCCTCCGGTGTCACATCGCGCCCGGTGACCCCGGTGCCGCCGGTCGAGATTACGACGTCGATCGCCGGGTCGGTGATCCACGCCCTCAGTTGTGCGACGATCTCGTCCTGCTCGTCGCGGACGATACGGCGCGCGGCAATATGATGGCCGGCGGTCGTGGCGAGGTCGGCAAGCGTACTGCCAGAACGGTCCTGCGCCGCGTTGCGGCTGTCGGAAACCGTCAGCAGCGCGATGTTGACGGGCAGGAAGGGGCGGGTTTCATCGAGCCGCGGCATAAGGGTCGTCTCCCATGGGGGTCGCCTCCTTGGTGCGAGGACAGCAGCATATGCTGAACGAGATTGCTGCGCTTCGCTCGCAATGACAACGCTGTCATTGCGAGGAGCACGGCGACGAAGCAATCTGGCGTCGCGCCTCCGATCGAACCGACGCGCTACCTGAGGAGGATCCGAGCATGAACATCGCCGGCGGCGAAAAGTTTGACGTAATCGTGGTCGGGGCCGGCAACGCCGCGACCTGTGCCGCACTCGCGGCGCGCGAAGCGGGTGCGGAGGTGCTGATGCTGGAGATCGCCCCCGAAGAGGCGCGCGGCGGCAATTCCTGCTTTACCGGCGGCGCGTTTCGCGTCGTCTATCACGGTGCGGCGGACCTCGCGCGCCTGATCCCCGATATGAACGAGACCGAGCTCAGGGACGTCGATTTCGGGACCTATACCGAGGAAGAATATTTCGACGATATGGGCCGGCTGACCCAGTATCGCTGCGACCCCGACCTGACCGAGATGCTGATCCGGCGGACCGCGGTGTGGATGCGCGAGAACGGGGTGCGGTTTCAGCTCGGGCTCGGCCGCCAGGCCTTTCGCGTCGACGGCAAGTTCAAGTTCTGGGGCGGGCTCGCCTGCCACATCTGGGGCGGCGGCAAGGAGCTGATGAAGGCCTTGCATGGGCGCGCTGCGCGCGAAGGCATTACCGCGCTCTACGAGACGCCGGCGATCGGCCTGTTGCAGGGCGACAGTGGTATCGAAGGGGTGCGGGCGCGCCATAGGGGGCATATCCGTGACCTCCGCGCCAACGCGGTGATCCTCGCCTGCGGTGGTTTCGAGGCCAATGCCGAGATGCGGGCGCGCTATCTCGGGCCCAACTGGGACCTCGCCAAGGTGCGCGGCTCGCGCTTCAACACCGGGCAGGGGTTGAAGATGGCGCTCGATCTGGGTGCGGCGGTCGCCGGGCACTGGTCGGGGGCCCACGCGGTCGCCTGGGATCTGAACGCTCCGCCCTTTGGCGACCTCGATGTCGGCGACCGTTTCCAGAAGCACAACTACCCGTTCGGCATCGTCGTCAACGCCCGCGGTGAACGGTTTCTCGACGAGGGCCTCGACTTCCACAGCTACACTTACGCCAGATACGGCGGCGAGATCCTGAACCAGCCCGGCATGTTCGCCTGGCAGATCTTCGACCAGAAGGTCGTCCATCTGCTGCGCGAGGAATACCGCATCCCGCGCATCACCAAGGAGAAGGCGGATAGCCTCGAGGACTTGGCCGGGAAGCTCGAAGGTGTGGATGCCCGCCGGTTTCTGGAGACGGTGCGGGCGTTCAACGCGGCGCCGCGGCCCCAGGTGCCGTTCAACCCCAACATCCGCGACGGGCTCGCGACCAGCGGCCTCGCGATCGACAAGACCAACTGGGCCCAGCCCCTGGATCAACCGCCCTACGAGGCCTATGCCGTGACGACCGGCATCACCTTCACCTTCGGTGGGCTCAAGATTACCAACGACACAGAGGTCGAGGACACGACCGGCCACCCGATCCCCGGACTATATGCCGCGGGGGAGATCGTCGGCGGGCTCTACTACCACAACTACGCCAGCGGCACCGGGCTGATGGCGGGTGCGGTCTTCGGGCGCATCGCCGGAAGAAGCGCGGCGGCGCGAGCGAAGGGGCTATGAGGCCTCACATGCACTCGGCGGCCTCCCGACGACGGGTGCTGGCGCTCGGTGCGGGGTTCGCCGCATCGGCTTGGCTGCCCGCTCGGGGCAAAGCGCAAACCGGCACATCGGGGTTGATCGCGCGCCCGATCCCGCATTCGGGGGAGAGCCTGCCGGTGGTCGGGCTCGGCACCTCGCAGGTCTTCGAGATCGGCGACGATCCCGTGCGCCGGCAGGCATGTGCCGAGGTGTTGAAGACCCTGGTGGCGGGCGGCGGCAAACTGATCGACACCGCACCCTCGTATGGAACCGCGGAGAGCGTCGTCGGCGACCTGCTCGCGGCCACCGGACTAAACGGTCGGGTCTTTCTCGCGACCAAGCTCGAAGACTACGACCGCAACACGGCTGCGGCTCAGCTGCAGGCTTCCTTGCAACGGCTCCGCACCAACCGGGTCGATTTGATGCAGCTCCACAATGCCGACGATCCTAACCAGGATTTGGCGATACTGCGTGAATGGAAGTCGCAAGGTTTCTGCCGGTATATCGGTGTTACTACTTCCTCCAACGGGGACTTCGATGCCGTCGAAGCGGTGGTTCGGCGCCAGAAACCGGACTTTCTTCAGGTCAATTACTCGCTCGCCGATCGCATGGCCGAGAAGCGGGTGATCCCGGCCGCGGCCGAGGTCGGCGCGGCGGTCCTGACCGACCTGCCCTTTGCCCGCAATCGGCTCTTTCGCGCGGTGCGCGGGCAAAAGCTGCCGGAATGGGCCGGCGATTTCGACGCGACGAGCTGGGCGCAGTTCTTCCTCAAATATCTCCTCGGCAACGAGGCGGTGACCGCGGTGATCCCCGGCACCAGCAATGCCGAGCACATGGCGGACAATCTCGGGGCCGGCCGGGGGCGTCTACCCGACGCAGCGCAGCGACAGCGGATGGTCGCGTTCTTCGAGGCCCTGCACTGAGCAAGCAACTTTTCCCCTGACGACAGCGGAAAACATTTTTTCAGCCCTCGAAAAGGACCCTGCCAACGTGCAAAATAAATTTAATATCAATTGCTTAGATGCGATTTGTCGAGCCTGCCGTTAGCGGAATTTTGCGGCTATAAAACGCGGTTGGCAGCGGATTGGTAGTGGAATTCGGCATCGGGCTGTCTCTTGCATAATTCCTGCTAAAATTGCGATGTTATAATTGACATTATCGCGCTCTTTAGCTATGTAAGCAAGAGTTTCGGCCTCCGCAAGGGGACGCTGGCACGGCGTCGGCGCCGCCGGTCAGAGAGGAGGCTCTTCGTATGAGCCCGATATCCGATAACCCCGACAGGCTCCTTGCGGCGCTCGATCGCGGCGACTCGCCCCCCGGCCAATTGGTACACCGGTCCGTCGATCACCGAGCTGGAGATCGTCCGCGTCTTCCGCAAGGCCTGGGCCTACATCGGTCCGCTCAGCGAGCTGAAGAGTCACCCTGTTGGGTGTCGCATCTGGTGATCCCGCCAAGGCGGACGGGGCCGAGAAGTTGATCAGCGCAAGATGGGCATGTCATGGACAGAAACGCGCGCTTTTTTGTTCGCCAGCCTGCCGCTATTGGGGCTCACCGGTGCTAGGTTCCAAAATAAGCTGGCGCTCCTCGAAATCGTGGTTACCCTCGAAATCGTGGTTACTAAAATCGAACAGGTTCGTCAGAGGCCCCGCGAACTCGTCAAACGACCCGCCGCCAATCCTGCCCGTGCTCCAATTGTCCTCGATGAAGCGCAGCACCGAGCTTTGATCGGTCAGCGCGTGGTCGACGAAATTAACCTTGGCGAAGGGCGAGATCACCAAGAGCGGCTGGCGCGGGCCGTACGCGCAGCGCCCTTCGATGCCGCTGAGAGGCACGCCATTGCCGCAAACGCCGCGCCCGTTCAACTGATCGCCGTTGGACGGAGAAGCCGTGTTCAAAACCGCCGAAGAGTTGACGATCGGGCTCATCTGATGGTCGTACCAGCCGTCCGAATCGTCGTACAGGATAATGATGCCCGTGGTCTTCCAGAAGGGCGACCGCATGATCGCATTGATCGTCGGGACCAGCATTATCGATTGCTCCAACAGCGGGTCGGAATAGCCGGCATGGCCATCCGCTGCGGCAATCGCTTTTAGGAAACTAACGCCAGGCAGGTTGCCAACTTTGAGCGCGTCGAAGAAGTCGTGGAGATCGTATTGGTGGTTGGCCCCGCCATCGTGCGAGGTGCCGATTTTGGCGGGCGAGCTCGGCCGGGTGTGCTGCAGGTTGGCGGTCGACGCGAAATACTGGAAGAACGCGTGGTGCGGAATGTAGTCCTTGGTAGGCCCGCCATTCGCGGGTGTCGCCGGGCTCGACCGGTTGCAGCCGGTGGTGCCGTTGACGTTCGTGATCGTCAGGTCGAACCCGCCCATGAACGCACCCCAGGTCACCCCTTTTGCGTTCAGCAGATCGCCAATGTTCTTCGCGCCGATCGAGACCGTGGGCGTGCCGGTCGAGCACTTGTCGCCGGTCGGATCGAGGTCGCCGACCAGCGTGCCCGGCCCGACGTTGTTCGGCACCACCTTGGCGGACGAGGCGCTCGGCGTCGCCGCGAAGGTCGTACCCGACACGAGGTTGAGCAGCCCGGGGGTCGACGGTCCGAAGGTTGTGCCGTAGGAATTGTCATTCATCGCGAAATTCTGCGCGTAGTTCCACAAGGCGGTGACCGTGTTGCCGTCGAAATAGCCCATCACCAGGCCCTTGTCCTTCCCGTAAGCGTATTGGGGAGCGCAGAAAGTGCCCGAACCTGCACCCACACTGGCCGGGAAGAGATCCATCAGGCCTTGGTCGAAGGCCTTTTGCTCGTCGCCGTAAGCGTGATCCTGGTCGCAGGTTGAGGCCTGCGAACGGTCCAAGCGAAACGGGTTGATCGCGTTGGTGCCGTTCGCCGAATTGTTGGCGTTGGGGTTATTGGTTAAGAGGACCCCTTCGGGTAAGCCATTAACCAGCGTGCCGAGCCCATTTACCGACGGCGTGCCGTCGCTCGCCTGGAAGAACGGTGAGCCCTGCGGGTTCAGCGCGACCGGGTAGGTCGCGAAATAGTGATCGAAGGAGACGTTTTCCTGAAAGATCACGACCAGGTGTTCGATCGGAGTTGCCGTCTCCCCCGTCCCGCCATCATGCGCGAAGCTAGTCTGGGCAAAACCCGCTCCGGCGATTATGGAGACACCAACTGCCCGGGCGACCATTCGAGATGCGGCTGTGAGCTTGGAGTTGGTTCGCATTGCATGCCCTTCTTCGCGGAGAGGTTGACCTGCGCCGCCATTCGACCCCGCCAAGCGTTGCTCTCTGATGACGACTGGATGACGTTTTGATGACGTCCTGTTGACGAAGAAGCCGACCGGGTAGTCGTTATCGCTGAACCACGACTTCGGCTATCGACGCCACGGATCGCCTGGGCGAGCGTTCCGACACGATCGTTTATCGAGGAAGGCCCTCGTCATGGGTGCCCGGGCAATTCCTGCCAATCCGCGTCGCGATCTCGGGTCAGCTACAGCCGGCCTGCGAACCTATACGCGGTCGACAACGCCGAACCCGGACCACTACCGGCCGTCGATCCGGCGCGGCGACGGGAATTCGTAGGTCTCCCGCTTTCTGCACACGAGTGGACAACCGGGCTTGTCTTCGTCTTCCGGCCGCCGCCGTTCATGCAGTCGCTCTATGACGGCTTGACCGGGATCGGCGTGGGCCGCGAGCGCATCCATTACAAGTCGTTCGGCTCCGGAACGGCGCTGTAGCCAGAGCTCAAACTGGAGGTCCTGCCGCGGATCGGCAGCCGGGCGACGGCTCGGTGCCGGTCCGTTTCGCCAAATCGGGGGTCGCCGCGGCGTGGTCGCGCGACAAGGGCAGTCTGCTCGAACTTGCCGAAGCGGTCGGGCTGGCGCCGGTCTTCGGCTGCCGCTCGGGCATTTGCGGCACCCGCGCCACCCGGATCACCGGCGGCGCCGTCGAATATATCGAAGAGCCGTCGGCGCCGCGCGGCGAAGGGCATGTGCTGCTGTGATGTTCGGTCCCCGCCGGCGCCGCGGTCACCACGGAGGCCGCCAATCGCAGCCTCGTCCTCGATCTGTAGAGAGACAATCGAGCCAAGGACGCCGAACCGGCAAGTGGCGCTGGCGAGCGCGGATGCGGTTTAGCCGGCCTTGCGCAGTCCGAGAGCGCGTACGACCGCTTCCGGATCCGCTTCGATGACCCGAAGCAGTGTCGAGGCTGGGCCGGACGGTCGCCGGCGCCCTTGCTCGTATTGCTGGACCGTGTCGAGCGTGAACCCGAAGCGTCGAGCGAACTGCGCCTGACTCAATCCCAATTTTGCGCGGAGCGCGCGAACCTGCGCCGGCGACGGTGGCGGATAGACGGACTCCGCCTCGGCCAACTCCTGGTCGGTCCATGCGTCGCCATCCTCGGCCGCCTGCCTCTCGATCTCGTCTTCAGTGGGCCGAGGCCGTGCCGCCAGGTCGGCCAAAAGCTTGGCCTTGTCGATGTCAGCCCGAGTACGTCGCACGATAGGCATCTCGCTCCTTCCTGTTCGCATAGCGAAGGCAATGATCCTGCGCACCCCTCCGCGTTGGGTATAGACGCAATGCAGCGTCACACCTTCGACCATGCCGAGGGTTCGAATGCGAAGCCGCCATAGGTCCGCCGGTCGTCGAGGCGCTCGATGGTCGGGCCGTCGAACAGAAGAACTGCAAGCTCGAAAGGTAATCCGCGCTCTACCTCGTTCCGTTCGGCCTTGGCGCGATCCCATTCAAAATCCATCGAGTACCGTAATGTGGGCCTCCGTCAAAGACGTACAATATGGCGCGATGCAGGCACAGCGCCGATGCCTGTTTCGCGACCGTTGACAGTCGATGACATGGTGTCCGCGGAGCCCGATGGCGTGAGATCTTGCGGGATCGCAGAACACGATTCTTGATTCTGGTCTCGCTCGCATGATATCCGCTCTCTCAAACGTATATCCATGGAGAAACCCATGCAGATCGCGAAATGGGGAAACAGTCTGGCGGTCCGTATTCCCGCCTCAGTCGTCGACGCACTCGAACTGAAAGAGGGTGACGAGATCGAAATTCATGTTGCCGACGAGCGTGAGTTCGGCGTGTCGCGCAAGCCCGGGCGTGAAGAGCTGCTAAAGCGCCTTCGAGCTTTTCGCGGGCGCCTTCCCGCCGACTTCAAGTTCGACCGAGACGAGGCGAATGCCCGGTAGTTTTTTTGACACCAACGTCTTGTTGTATGTCGCATCCGCCGATCCCGCCAAGGTGGACCGGGCCGAAGAGCTGATCGGCGCCGGCGGCACGATCAGCGTGCAGGTACTGAACGAGATTACCAATGTTGCCAGTCGCAAGATGGGCATGTCATGGTCAGAAACGCGCGCGTTCTTGTCGATGATACGTGGCCTGCTGCCGGTGCAGCCTCTCACCATCGACATTCATGAAACGGGGCTCGCGCTCGCAGAGCGCTACGGACTGTCGATCTACGATGGCATGATCGCCGCCTCGGCCCTGCACGCCGATTGCGACACGCTCTGGTCCGAAGATATGCAGGATGGGATCGTGCTCGATGGCCGGCTCCGTGTCGTCAACCCGTTTCGTGCTTCGTAAGGCTGCGATATAGCCGGCGCGGTTCTCCTCACGCTCGCTTCGGCTCGCAGATAGCGCACTAGTAGCGGCTGTATGAGAACACAGTCGACCTTAATGAGTTCGATACCTATCTACGACAGGTCGGGCGAAGGATCGGGGCGAAGCGGAGGACGAGGGCTCAGCGCGATGACTAACGTATTCATTTCCTGCAGCCGGGATGACAAGGAGCTCGCCGATAAAATCCGCCGCGCTTTGGCCGATGCTGGTGTCGCGACGTCAATAGCCGATGACACGGTCCCTCCGGGAGCCTGATGGCGTGAGACCCTGGTAAAGAAGCTGGATAGGGCGGACGCAGTGGTGGCTGTCGTCTCGAAGTCGACAGTCGAGAGCAGCTGGACGATGACGGAACTGGGTATCGCGTGGGGCGCAAACAAGAAGATTATCGGCGTGCTGGCGCCGGGCGAGCCTCCGGATCAGCTGGGGATCTCACCGCTGAAAGACGTCAAGTTACTTAGAGTGGCCAAGACCGATATGGCTCAGCTCGCGGCCGAAATCCTTGAGGCCACCAGTGATGCTTCGCATCGCCAGGAGACGTGACCGAGTACGAGACTGCATCATCTCTCATGCAGTGCGAAAGGCGTCCGTAACAGGCAGCCCAGCGCGAGCGCGTCAGCTATCGAGAAAACGAACCGGACCGGGCGCTGCGATCAGCCACCTTTCGAGGCCCGTGCCATGACCATAGGCATTACTTTCGCCTATGGCAGGCCCAGATAATGAACGGCGCCCAAGTCGAGGCCCGCACCAGCCACCCGATCCCCGTCCTGTATGCAGCGGGCGATATCGCCGGCGGGTCCTGCTGCCACAATTGCGCCAGCGGCACCGGGCTAATGGGAGCGCCGTCTTCGGCATCGTCGTCGGCAGGGGTACAATGGGGTTTGCGAAAGGGTGCTGAAGAGGCATCAGGGTCGACTATTCAGCCGGCCTTGCGCGGTCCGAGAGCGCGAACGACCGCTTCCGAATCCGCCTCTATGACTTGCAACAGCGTCGAGGCGGGCCCGGATGGGCGTCGGCGCCCTTGGTCGTATTGTTGGACCGTGTCGAGCGTGAAACCGAGGCGCCGAGCAAATTGCGCCTGGGTCGATCCCAATCTTGCCCGGAGTGCCCGAACCGACGGCGGCCGATATACCGCCTCCGTGTCGCCCGGCTCCGCGTCGGTCCACACGTCGCGATCCTCAGCTGCCTGCGCCTCGATCGGCTCGGCCAGATTTGGGATCGGGATCATGGCTATCTCTGGGCGGCACGCTCGATCGAGAAGCACGCGACGCTGGCGAACCGTGCTAGATTACGGTGGACATGGGAACGAGCAGACTGTCTCTCGATTCTCGGAATTGCTACGAATGGAAAAGCCGGAACGCTCCGTCTACACCCCTCAAGATTTCTTCCAGTGGCGGGAAGCGGGCTCTTTGGAGTTGACACCAAAGTTCCAGCGGCGCGGTGTCTGGACCGCCGCCGCTCGGTCATTTTTTGTCGATACCCTCCTGAGGCAGATGCCGGTTCCTCCAATCTACATTCGGATTGTTCAATCAGAGGATCGGAAGCGCTCGGTACGTCAGGTCATTGATGGCCAACAACGCATCTCTTGTATTCTCGATTACCTAGATGGAAAATTCCGTTTGTCTCGAACGCTGCCTGGTTCGTGGGCCGGCAAAGCCTTCGAAGGTTTGACGCCCAGTGAACAGCAACAGATCACCACCTTTCTTCCGAATTGTTCTACGGCATTCCCGATTCGGAGGTGCTCCAGATATTCGCCAGGCTCAACACATATAGCGTTCCGTTAAACGCCCAGGAACTGAGAAATGGACGATACTTCGGTCTATTCAAGCAAAGTGTGTATGAGCTTGCTCACGAGCACCTTGAGTTTTGGCGGCGCCACGGCATTTTCTCTGAGCGATCAATTGCCAGAATGCTGGAGGTTGAACTGACGAGCGAGCTTGTAATTGCGCAGATCGAGGGCATGCAAGATAAAAAGAAGTCGATCGAACAGATTTATCAAAAATTCGACGATCAATATTCTGACCGAAAATTGAACGAGCAGCACTTTCGTGGTGTGATCGATGCAGTAAATGAAACATTTGGTAGTAGCCTTCATCAGACGGAATTCTCCCGTGTCCCTTTGTTTTACACCCTTTTTTGCGCAATTTACCATTACCAATATGGCTTATCCCATTTCGGCCTGACAACGCCAAAGAAGGAATTAAATAAGGCTCAGCGATTATCGTTGGTGGAAGCCGTGCAGAACCTGTCGGACCTAATCGCAGCAGGACGCGAGGGTGCACCATTAAGCGGTAATGCCGAAGGCTTTGTGAATGCGTGCTTGCGTCAGACGGACAACATAAAGCCGCGGCAGGACAGACTGAAGTTTTTATATGATCGGGCCTTCAGCGAATAACGAATGCCGCGTGAGATGCCGCCCTTGGCGGCGCAGTTTAGACAGAGCGTGTCGGAAGCTTTAGCACTGGCGCGCGCGGGGGATTTGGCAGCAGCGGCCCCAGTCGGTGGTTCTCTACGCAGAGAATGGCATGTCGCCCGCGTCGAGCTACTCTATGAGCTCGCCTACCTGAGAATATTCGTTGAGTGGGAATTGTTCTTAGAACAGACATTCCTCCGGTATCTATGCGGTTATGTGTCAGTCGGAGGTCATATTTATCCGCCGGCGGTCGGTAGTTTCTACGCGACGCTACAGGCCGCGGAGACCGCGATATTGGCGGGCAGGCCCTTCGCCCTGTGGCACGATCCGATAAGGGTAATTGGTCGAGCAAGACAGCTCCTCACTAGATGCCCACACGAGAGCGTAATAGCGTCACATACCGCAAGGCTGGTCGATCTCGCGGCGGTACGTCATCGAATTGTGCATGGTCAGAAAGATGCCAAACAAAAATTCGATACTGCGACAATAAACCTCGCGGGACGACGCTATCGGGGAGCGCGCCCGGGTCGATTCTTGAGAGACTGGGATCATTCAGGCACGCTTGCGAGGCGATGGTTGAGCGCCCTAGGCTTGGAGCTTGGGAATTTGGCGCAACAAATGGTTTAGGTGTCTGCTTAACGTCCTCGCGGACGGTCTTTCTCTTGCATTCCATAGTTCGGCGATCCGGCCGGACGGGCATTGGTGGTACTCTCCGGAAGTTTCACGTACAGGATCCGTTCTGGTATTTTCCGGCTTTCGGGGCCACGTTCATCTTGTAGCTGCGATGCCAGTCAGAGTTGTTGTCGCCCTAACGGATCCTGAGTGGTTTCGACATCTCCGGGGGAAGTCCGACCTCTCGGAGGTGAACTTCTGGGCTCCCTCGGGTCGCTCCTTCCGAGCGCTCACTCCCGGTGAGGTGTTCCTGTTCAGATTGCATGCGCCCTATCGCGTCATCGTAGGTGGCGGCATCTTCGTGCATGCGGATACATTACCGTGCTCGCTGGCTTGGGAGGCGTTCGGCGAGGCGAATGGGGCGGCGACCCTGGGGCAAATGCGAGCAAGGATTGCCCGCCACCGGAAGGTTGTGCCCGATGAGCGGACTGACTTTGTCATCGGCTGTCGCATTCTGACGCAGCCGTTCTTTCTGCCAGAGAGTGAGTGGTTCGAGCCACCTAATTGGCCGCCGCATTTTCAGGGCTTCAAGACTTATAGCACCGAGGGCTCCGACGGTTTGATGCTATGGGAGCTTGCCCAGCCGCACGTTCAGCCCGGCGCTGCCTATCGTACCTCGTCTGCGCAAAGCGGCGCGTCAGATGTGCCGGTGGCGCGTTGGGGTGAACCGGCGTTGATTCGACCCCGCCTCGGGCAGGGCGCTTTCCGTATCATCGTCACTGGTAACTACGACCGGCGCTGTGCCGTTACGGGCGAAAGAACCCTTCCGGCATTGGACGCGGCGCACATTCGTCCGTATGCCGATCACGGCGAACATGAACCGAGCAACGGGCTCCTCCTTCGTCGTGACATCCACAGCCTGTTCGACCGAGGCTATGTGACTGTGACGCCCGCCCACCATTTCGAGGTGAGTCGGCGGATACGGGATGAATTCGAAAACGGACGCGACTACTACGCAATGCACGGCACCGCGATCCGGGTGCCTGACCGTAGTGAGTTACAGCCTGACCTGGATGCCCTGAGGTGGCATAACGAAAATAGATTTCTCGGATAGGCTCGCCGCCGCGGAACAAATGCGGGGGCTATGCGAGCGGGCAAAAAATGCCCGGCTCCATGGGATTTAACCAGGAATTTCTTCGTCGAGGCCGGTCTCACCACAGGTCGATCCCCAAAAAGGCGTCAACGATCCGGCAGTCACGGCTTGCAGAGCCTCCGCAGAGCCGGTTTCTGGCACGCGGCTTGCTCCGGGAGACCGGCATCGAGAAATAGGCGCCGGATGAGGGTTGATCGGGTCGCATATCTCGGCTGGCTGAGGACACCGGCCCGAGCACGCAGCGGGCGTGCGCCGTTCTGGATCCTCGTGGCAGTCACCGCGACGGGTACCCTGGCGATGCACATCCTGGTGCCGGTATTGCCGCTGGCCGCCGCCGATTTCGACGTCTCGCGCGGCACGATACAGCTGGCGATCACGCTCTATCTGTTCGGCATCGCCGGCGGCCAATTGCTGTACGGCCCGGTCTCCGACAAGTTCGGACGGCGTCCGACGCTGCTCGTCTCCCTTGGTCTCTATGTCTTGGCGAGCGCGGTCGCCGGCCGGGCGGCGGGCATCACGACCTTGCTGATCGCGCGGATCGGGCAGGCGGTCGGCGGCTACAGCGCATTGGTGCTGGGCCGCGCGATCGTCCGTGACAGCGCCGCCGCCGGGCAGGCCGCCAAGCGTATGGCCCTGCTGACCATGGTGCAGAGCCTCGCGCCCGGTATCGGCCCGGCGGTCGGCGGGTTTCTCGGCGCGTGGTTCGGCTGGCGCTCGATCTTTGTCGCGTTGGTGGCACTCGGCGTCGTCACATTGGGCGGCGTATGGCTGGCGTTGCCGGAGACGGCGGCTTCGCGCGGCATAGCGGACTCGGGCCGCATGCTCGGCAGTTATCTGGCCCTGCGCGTTCCCGCTCTTTTCGAGGCTACATGTTCGGCGGCGCCTTTACCCGCACCAGCTTCTACGCCTATCTGACGGCCTCGCCATTCATCTTCACACAGATGCTGCATCGCCCCGCGACCGAGGTCGGGCTCTACTACCTGGCCGTGATGAGCGGCGTTCCGATCGGCAGCTTCGCGTCGAGCCGGCTGGCTGCCCGGGTGCGTTTAAGCCTATTGCTGCGCGCGACGAGCGCCGTCGCCGTTCTGGGCGCCGCCCTGTTCTTTGTTGCAGCGGCAAGCGGCATGCTCAACCTCGCGACCGTGCTCTTGCCGATGATCATCTTTTCGGTCGGCGTCGGCGCCTCCGGACCGGTGGCAATCACCAGTGCCATCAGCACCGACCCGCAGATGATCGGCGCCGCCTCGGGCCTCTACGGCTTTATGCAGATGGCCAATGGCGCGTTGTGCACGTTGGCGGTCGGCTTCTTCCCCGCCGACCCTGCCTTATCCGCCGCCAGCGTTCTCTTGGCCGGCGGCGGCCTCGGAAGCGTCTTCCCTTTTCTACGCTTGCTTGCTCCGGCGGCGACCGAGCCAACCCAGCCCGATGAGCGCCGTGCCGAGCAAAGTCAGCGAGGCCGGCTCGGGGACCGGCTGTAGCGATCCATCCAAGCTGAAAGTACCCGCTCCGGCTGAGTTGACTGTCATGATTAAAGTCAACGCGTATGGCGTCGTGGAGATGTTCGCACTCTCCGTGTCCGAGAGAGTGATCAGGCTAGAGGCCGAAGACAGCGTACTCAGCGGTGTCCCGGTACCGAAGATGGTGTCGGTCAAGTCAATATAGCTCTGCAGCTTAACCGAGGACCCTGGAGCACTGTCATTGATCGCGAACTGAGTCGCCCATTGCGTCAGCCCCGCAGGCGAGAGCAGCCCCGTCTCCGACAGATCGATCGTCAATATTCCGGGCGTACTCGTCGAGATGTCGGTCGATCCGAGGTCGATCTGCGGAAGAGTGGTGGATATGCCGCCATCGATGCTGACGCTGAAGGTACCAAAGGAGGGGCTAAAGACGACGCTCGGTGTGGTGCCGACCACTGTCTGGGTCGAAAAACCCGACTCGGAAAGTTGTAGTTCGAAAAGATTGGCGTAGGCGCTCGACGTCGCCAGCAGCGCTGCCGACGCCCAAACAACCGGGCGGACGGCCAACGCGACCCCGGTGCGAAGCTTTCTGCTCATGCCTGTATCTCCTGACAAAAATTCTAGACCTGCTTGCTACGAGCAAACATTGTGCCAGCCAAAATTATATATCTGAATCAATGGACTAAAAGATTAATTAGTTAATTTTTATACGCATGTGTAAAGAATACCGACAGATGCGAGAAATTAACTTCTCTTAACAGGTGTTAATGATTTTAGATGCTGATAACGTTCAGTTAACATCGTTAAGATGTGCCAATGACGGCAGACACCCAATAAGATCAACGCTCTATAGGCATATGCCGGTGGAGAACCGTACCCTCGACGCTGGGCGCCGGGCCGCGCGCCTATCCCCGAATCCGCGGCAATTGTTTCGATTCCGAGGCGTTAGGCCCTCGTGGCGTACCCTACCGGCTGTAAAAATTTCCGACAGTGCTCAGCGGTGCCCCACGTTCCGACGACCGTGTCGGGAGCACCGGAGGTCCGTTGCTACGCCGCCATAGTGCTGATTTTCCGAAGGTTTCGGGGCTATCGCCGACTTTGGCTGCGGCTCGTCCGCCGTCTCTGGCTGGTGTAAAGAAAACCGACGGGGGGGCTTCGACGACGTATCCTAGCCGGCTAGGCGCCGCCTGCGGCGAAGGCGGCGACCGAGGCGAAGAGCTGCGCCACGGGTTCGCGCGCGAGACCCCGAGTGACAAAGACCAGCCGCGACCGCCGGTCGTCGTCCGGCCAATCTTCGAGCTCGACCGGCGGGTGGGCGACGTGCTGGACGATGTGGACGACGACCGGCCCGCGACATTCGGCGAGCGCCACGAGGCCCTTGACACGCAGCAGGTCAGGACCGCGCAAGCTCATCAGCACCGCCATCGCCTGCTCGAAGCCCGGCCAGCTCAGCGGCTCGTCGAAGATCAGCGAGAAGCTGTCGAGCCCATGCGTGTGGTCGGCCTCGGCGAGGTCGAAATTGCGCCGAACCGCTAGCGGCTCGTCGAGCAGGAAGGACGGGTCGATCTCGCCATTTCTGGCGATGCCGACCGGGGCGGGGTTGAGCGTGGCGATCCGTTCGACCAGACGCTCGGTCGCGCCGGCTTCGGCGAGGTCGCTCTTGGTGACGACGATGCGGTCGGCGAGCGCCACCTGCTTTCTCGACTCCGGCATGCGCGCGAAATTCGCCGCGCCCGCGATCGCATCGACGACACAAATCAGCGCCTGCAGATGGAATTCGCGGCCGAGCGCGCGATCTGTGGCGAAAGTTTGCAGTACCGGGCCGGGGTCGGCGAGGCCGGAGGTCTCGATGACCACCCGCGCAAAGCTCGGCACCGCGCCGCGCGCTCGGTCGGCGAACAGGGCCCTCAGGGTTTCCTGCAGATCGCTGCGGACATTGCAGCAGAGACACCCATTGCCGAGCAGCACCGTCGCATCGCTGCTCGACCGCAACAACGCGTGGTCGATGCCGATCTCGCCATACTCGTTGACGACGATCGCGGTGCCGGCACCCTCGGGCTTGTCGAGCAACGCGCGGATCAGGGTCGTCTTGCCCGAGCCGAGAAAACCGGTAACCACGACGACCGGCAACCGCGGCCCGCGCGGGCGCTTCTGGCGCCGCCCGAAAGGCGATATGTCCTTACCGCCGAAAAGCGCTTCGGGTCCCGTCTCAGAACTCCATTTCGAGCGTGTAGAGCCCGCCGACATGGCGGTCGACGGTATAGACGATCTGGCGCTCGTCGACGAACACGTCGTTTATCTGGATGGCACCACTCGGCGCCCGCGCCGGCGGCTCGGGGACGAAATACCCGACCTCGGCCGGCTGGTAGGGGTTCGAGGTGTCGTAGGCGCGCAGCCCGCCATTGAAGAAGGTGGCGAGGACGATGCGATCGGATTTCCACGCGTTCGGCTTGGGCAGGTTCTCATAGAGGTTATGCGCGCCGTAGCGGGCGCCGCGGCGCATGAAATTCTCGAGCGGCGGCAACGGACAGGTCGATATCGGCACCGGATTGGTTTCGGCACGCCCGTCGACGATCCAGACGAGCTTTGGCCAATCCTGCCCCTCGGTGCGGGTGCACTCGTCGCTGACGATCAGCAGGTTGCGGTCGAAGAACGGGACGACCGTGTGGGTAAAGCCGAAATAGGGCGGGTGGTAGTCCCAGCGCGCCACCATCTTGGGATGCGCCATGTCGGCGATGTCGAGGATGACGAGCCCGCCGTCGATATAGCCAAGATAGGCGCGGTCCGGGCGCTCCGGATAGACGTTGGTGTTGTGCGGGCGGAAGCCGGTGTCCGCATTTTCCGGGTGGCGCACCGGCGGCGGCTCGCTGTCGCCCTCTTTTGTCCCGGGCAACCACCAGCGGCCGACTTCGACCGGCTTCGACGGGTTCTTGACGTCGATGATCCGGTAGAATTGGTCGTCCTTCGGATGGCTCGGCACAAAATCGGAGGCACCCGAACTCATATGGATGTATTGCCCGTCGGCAAACCACAGCTGGTGGACGCCGCGGGAATGCGGGCCGGAGCAGTCGAAAAAGGTGATCGAACGCGGGTTCTCCGGCACCGAGATGTCGAACAGCTCGAAGCCGGCGGGCTGCAATCCGGGGCGCGTCGTCTGATAGGCGACCGCCATGATGTCGCCGACGGTTTCCAGCGAGTTCGAGCGCATATGCGATTGCGGCAGGTCGGCCCGCGCGACCAGCTTCGGCGCGCGCGGATCGCTGACATCGACCGCGGTGAAGTTCTTCGGCGCGCTTTCGTGGGCGAGCCACAGAATGCGGCGCCCGTCCTTGGCGATCTGGATCGACATGCCCTCGCCGATCCCGCCGAACCCGTCGAGCTCGTGATGCGCCAGCTGCTTGAAATTCCAAATCGCCGTGTCCGCCATCTTTGAGATCTCCTGCTGATCAGCGCAGATCGAATCATTCTCGACGGGCAACCGTCAAGTGCGCTGCTTTGACGGTTGACGGCTGGCTGATCGCGCTTATCCTCGCCCGGCGCGGAGCGTGCCATGCAATTCGGCATACAGTTTTTCCCCGACGTCAGGCCCGAGCAGAAATCCGGCGCCGACTATTTTCACGACGCGCTCTCTCTTGCGGAGGAATCCGAAAAACTCGGGTTCTCGCATATCCGCATTGTCGAGCATTATTTTCATTATTATGGCGGATACAGCCCCAACCCGATGCTGTTTCTCGCCGCCGCCGCCCAGCGCACGCGCCGCGCGCGGCTGGTGACAGGTGCCGTATTGCCGGTCTTCAACCACCCGCTCAAGCTGGCGGGCGAAATCGGCATGTTGGACGCGATCAGCAACGGGCGCCTCGATGTCGGTTTCGCGCGCGCCTTTCTGCCGCACGAGTTTCGCCGCTTCGGCCGCTCGCCGGATGAATCGGTGGCCCGCTTCCGCGAGGGCATCGAACAGGTCGAACTGCTGCTGATGCGCGAGAACGTAACCCATCACGGTCGCTTTCACACGATCGAGAACACGACATCATTGCCGCGGCCGACACAGAAGCCGCGCCCGAAATTCTATATCGCCGCGCAAAACACCGCGGACTCCTTCACCTTCGCTGGCCGCGCGGGTCACTCGGTCATGGCGATCCCGCTGACCGGAGCGATGATGCGCCCGTTGCTCGGCGCCTATCGGGGAGCCTGGAAGGAGGCCGGCCACCCGGGCGAGGGCGAGGTCATGCTGGCCTTCCACATGTTCTGCAAGGAGGATGGGGCGCGCGCCCGTGCCGTGGCCGGCCCATTGCTCGACGCTTATCTGCATTCCCTGGTCGAGGCCGCCGGCGATTGGCTCGACGGCCGCTCCTCGGCCGACTATCCCGGCTACGACCGGATGATCGCCAAGCTGAGCCAATCGACGGCCGCCGACCAGATCGCCAGCGGTGCCGCCTGGATCGGCTCGCCGGACCAGATCATCGCCGCGGTCGAGCACAGCCGGGAGGAGTTCGGCGGCTTCGAGCACGCCTCATTGCAGGTCAATTTCAACATGATGCCGCTCGCGGCGGCGCGGGCCTCGATGCGGCTCTTTGCCGAACGGGTGATGCCGCGCTTTACCGCCGGGTCGTAATTCTATTTGTTATGAGCCGCTTGTTATGAGCCGCCATCACCGAAGGGAGGACCCATGCGCAAGTTCATCATCGAACGCGAATTGCCGGCGATCGGCAGCGCCGAGCGGCAGGCCCTGCGTGAAGCGGCGCAGAAGTCGAACGCGACCCTCAAGGAACTCGGTCCCGACATCCAATGGGTCGAGAGCTACGTGGCCGCCGACAAGACCTTTTGCGTCTATCTCGCCAACGACGAGGCGATCATCCATGAGCACGCGCGCCGCAGCGGCTTCCCGGCGAACAAGGTCACCGAAGTGCGCCGGATGATCGACCCGACAACCGCGACCGAGTCGTAAGGTTTTACCCTCTCCGCCGCTCGAAGGCGGAGAGGGGACCGCCTCAGGCTAGGTGGTAGAGCCGGGTCACGTTCTCGCTGGTGATCTTGCGGCGCACGCTGGGCGAGATTGCCGCGAGGTTCTTGTCGAGCGTCTGCAGCGAGTTCGGCCAGATGCAATCGGGGTGCGGATAGTCGGCGCCCCAGATGATGTTGTCCTCGCCGATCAGCGGGATGATCGGCTCGAGATACTGATCCTGCTGGTAGGTGACGTAGCCCTGGCGGCGGAAATAGTCGCTGGGCTTCAGCTTGAAGCCGAGCGACCGACCCCGGTCGGCATACTCGGTGTCGAGCCGGTCGAACACGTAGGGCAGCCACGTCACCCCCGACTCGCCCAGCACGAAGTTGAAGTCTGGGTATTTCTCGCAAGCGCCCGAAGCCAACAGCGAGACAAGCACTTCCATCGTGTCGAGCTGAAACAAGGCCGAGCGCACCAGCCGCCACTGGGTAAAATACTTCTTCTCCATCTCCGGCGTATCGGGTGCGCGCAATGCCTTGAAGCCGGTCGAGTGGAACGAGATCGGGAAACGGCATTCCGCCGCCGCCTCCCACAGCGGATACCAGCCATCCGTATAGAGCGGCGGGGTCATGCGCTTGAAGGCGAGGTCGCCGCCACGCAGTCCCATCTTGGCGCAGCGCCTGACCTCAGCGGCGGCCTCGAGGGGGTCGGTGTTGGGGACGATCGCGAGCGGAAAAACACGGTTCGGGTCGGATCGCTTGGCGAAGTCGGCGACCCAGTCGTTGTAGATCTTGTCAGACCAGGCGCGCAGCGGCGCGTCGGCGATCAGATCGTTGATCATCAGGCAGCCATAGACGATCTCGCCGTCGAGTCCGTCACGGTCGAGATCGGCGAGGCGCAGCTCCGGCGTTGTCGGCCGCGGTTTCGCGCCGCGGCTGTAGTTCCATTCGAAGCCGAGATCCTTCATCTCGTCGATATGGCCGAACATCCCTCTCTGATAGGGCATGAATCCCGGGCCGATACCGTTCCACATCCCCTTGTCCTGGGCCTCGACGAACCAGTGGAGGCCGTCCTCCAGCTCCTCGACGCGGGGCGCCAGCAGCTTCCATTTCGTTGGCACCTCGGACGACCACAGGTCAGGCGGCAAATAGGTCAGATCGATGTGGTTGTCGCCGGAAATCAGCTTTTCTGCCATCACGGGCTCCTCTTGCTCCCTCGGCAAGGATGGTGATCAGACATCGTACGATCGGCTGACTATCAGCGCTATAGATAATGAGCCGCGTGGAGCGCTCGCCTGATTTGCGTTTCCTGCTTAAGATCGCCTTCGACCTAGCGCACAGCACAAGGGAGAGGACGCATGGCGGTACAACTCGGAAATGGCGAGTACACCTTCGAGGTCAACGAGAATTGGGCGAAGGTGCCGGAGGAGATCACATTGGGCGACTGCGCGGCGGTCGGGGTCGACCGGCAGAATCGGGTCTATGCGTTCAACCGTGGCGAGCACCCGGTGGCCGTGTTCGATGCTCAAGGCAATTTGCTGCGCACCTGGGGCGAGGGGGTGTTCCGTCGCCCGCATGGTGTCCATATGGGCCCGGACGACTCGATCTATCTGACTGACGACGGCGACCACACGGTGCGCAAATGCTCGCTCGACGGGAAGGTGCTGATGACGCTCGGCATCCCAGGCGAGCCCAAGCCTTATATGAGCGGCGAGCCGTTTCACCGCTGCACCCATACCGCCTTGTCGCCGCGCGGCGATCTCTACGTCTCGGACGGCTACGGCAATGCGCGGATCCACAAATACACCCCCGACGGCAAATTGTTGATGTCATGGGGCGAGCCCGGCACCGACCCTGGCCAGTTCAACGTTCCGCACAACATCTGCTGCGACCCCGACGGCTGGGTCTATGTCGCCGACCGCGAGAACCATCGGGTCCAGGTGTTCGACGGCAACGGCAAGTTCGAAACTCAGTGGAATAATCTGCATCGGCCGAACGGCATGTGCATGGCGGCCGGCCCCGACCCGCTCGTCTATATCGGCGAGGCCGGGCCTTCCGGTGAGATCAACCGGGATTGGCCCAATATCGGACCGCGCGTCAGCATCCACACTTCCAAGGGTAAGGTGCTGGCTCGGCTCGGCAAAATGCATGCCGGTCTCGCCCCCGGGCAGTTCACCTCGCCGCACGGCATGGCCGTAGACGGGCATGGCAACATCTATGTCGGTGAGCTTTCCGGTCGCAGCTGGGCGCGGTTTTCGAAAGACCCGCCGCCGAAGCGCCTGCGGGTGATCCACAAGCTCGTTAAAACCGCCGCCTGACGACCGCGCTGGGCGGCTAGGCTGGGAGTACCGCCGGCAGGCGCGGCTCTCGCGCCTGCCGTGCGACGAGGAATCCGACGACGAGCAGGTTCGCCACGTTGAACAGGGCCCCCGCAGCGAAGGCCGGGGCATAGAAACCAAAGTGATCGTATAGTGCACCGGCAAACCAGCCACCGAAGGCCATCCCGGACATGCTGATGAACAACACGGTCGGCACCCGCCAAGACGCCTCGGCGGCAGGGAACAGCTCGCGGACCGCCAGCACATAGGCCGGGACGATCCCGCTGAAGCCGAGCCCGTAAGCAGCCGAGACGGTGAACAGCCCGACTTCGTCCTGGGTCACCGCGAATGCAGCGATCGCCAAGGCTTGGCATGCCGAGCCGGCGAGCACAGTGCCGAGGCCGCCGATCCGGTCTGCCAGCCACCCCCAGAACAAACGGCTGACAAAGGCGCTGCCGAGCAGCACCGAGAGCATCGCCGCCCCATGCGCCGCCGGAATGCCGAGATCGGTGCAGAGCGCGACGAGATGCCCGGCCGGTATCGCCATCGGCACGCAGCACAGAAATCCTGCCGCACTCAGCAGCGTTTGCACGAGGCTCGCCGGCAGGCCCAATGCCCGCCCACGTCGGCTTATCTCCCTACCCATGGCGGCAGCGCCTCGGCTCGGCTGGGGCGGAGGTTGCAGAAAGAGGGCCAGCGGCAAAATCGCCGCGGCGACCACCACCGCATAACCCAGCATCGTCGCTTGCCAGCCGAAGCGCGTCATCGCGCGTTCGAAAACGGTCGGCCACAGCATACCGGCGATATATTGGCCGGATGAGATCAAGGCGACCGCGGTGCCGCGCCGCCGGTCGAACCAGCGGCTGATATAGACCACCAGCGGCGGGAAGTGCGCGCTGTTGCCCAAAAGACCGATCAGAATGGCGTGCCCGAGAACGAGCGCCCAGACCTGACCGGTCGTCGAGACCGCCAAGCCCAGAGCCGCCATCAGGGCGCCGAAGACCACCGTTGACCTCACCCCGATCCGGTCGGCCGCCCAGCCCATGACGATGCCGCCCATCCCGGTCCCGACCCAGACCAGCGCGCCGGCCAGGGCCACGACCGACCGGTCGGTGCCGAGGGAGGCGGTGATCGGCTTGAGCCCGACGACGACCAGCAGCGGCGCGCCGTAGGAAATCGCCAGGATGGCTGTGGTAATCGCCGCCGCCGCCCAGGACGATCGGCTCTCGATGCTGTCGGGAAAGCGGCTCGCGCTCATCGCGGCACCCTAGCAACATCGGTTGACTGCGACATCCGACGGATTGTGGATGCAATTATGCGCGGCCCGAGGGCAAGATCGGCGCCGATGGCGGTTTCGGTCAAAGGAGCTTGCGATGCCGGTCCTCTACGAAAAGCGCAACCATGTTGGCTGGCTCACTCTGAGCCGTCCCGAGGCGCGCAACGCCTGGGGCGAAGATTTTAACGACGAGATCACCCGGCGTTGCGACGAGATGGCGTGCGACCCGGAAATCAGGCTCGCCGTGTTGACCGGCGACGAGGCGGGCGCTGCGTTTTCGGCCGGCGCCAATCTCAAGAACCCGCGCACCCACGCGCAGGGCTCCATGGCGGAATTCATCGAAGGCCTGCCTCAGCGGCACCGCTCTGCCGGTCAAGTGCTCACTGAATTTCCCAAGCCCGTCATCGCTGCGGTCAACGGCTATGCCGTCGGCATCGGCTGCATCGTGACCTGTTGTTGCGATTTGATCATCGCTTCCGATCGTGCGGAATGGCGTCTGCCGCAGGTTGCTCTCGGGATCCTGCCGAACCATGGCGGGATCGTCCGCTTGGCGCGTTGGGTCGGCAAGGGCCAGGCGATGAAGGTTGCCATGGGATACCCGATGACAGCGGACGAAGCGTTCCGTTTCGGCCTCGCCCAGTGGCTCGTCCCTCATGCCGAGCTCGTCGCGCAGACGACGGCAATCGCCGAGCGGCTGGCCGAGCTGCCGCCGCTCGCCTCCCGTCTGGCCAAGGAATCGTTGAACCGGGGGCTCGACATGCCCAATGTCGCCGACGCCGCCTATGTCGATCTCTATCGATTCATGGCCTTGTCGCTAACCGGGGACGCCAAGGAGAGCCACGCCGCTTGGCGCGAGAAGCGTCGCCCGACGGTCCGCGGCGCCTGAACACCAACTCTGCTGGCGCCGAGACCCGGCCCGAGCTTAGAGTGCTGTCGCATCATTGAAAAAGGGAGAGACGCATGACCGCCTTCACCTACGACCACATCCATCTGCGCAGCCCGGACGCGGAAGCGACCGCCCGCTGGTACGAGAAGATGTTCGGCGCCGAGATCATACGGTCGGTGCAGTCGGACGGCAGGCCCCGTCTCGACCTCAATCTTGGCGGGGTAGCCGTATTCATCGCCCAGGTTCCGCCGGAGCAAGCCGTCGCTGCACCGCCCCAACCGCCCTACCTCGGGCTCGAGCATATCGGGCTGCGCGTCAGCAGGATCGACGATGTCGTCGCGGAGCTAAAGAGCAAGGGCGCGGAATTTACGGTGGAGCCTAGAACTATCAGGCCTGGCGTGCGGATCGCCTTTTTGCGCGGTCCGCAGAATGTCCATATCGAGCTGCTGGACCGAGACGCCGGCTGACTGAGCAGCGCTGACGATCTGCGCCGCAGGAAAGGGGCAAGAGCGCCGCGAAGCGGTGCGAGGGCGGTGGTTACCCGAGACGAACTCTGACGGCTTCGGGCCCCTTGCGCCCCTCGGCGATGTCGATCACGACACGCTGGCCCTCGTTGAGGCTGCTGATCCCGGATCGTTCGAGCACCGAGGCGTGCACGAAAGCGTCCTTGCCACCGCCCTCCCGGACAATAAAGCCGAAGCCCTTCTGAGCGTTGAACCACTTGACCGTGCCGACCTCCTCGACGGCGGTCTCGGATGTCGGCCGGTTTGCATCGGGATAAGTCGACCGGCGCGCCATCGCCGGCGCGGCCGTGCTGCTGTCGACGCTCAGGACCTCGGTGACCTGCGGTCCCTTCTGCCCGGGCGCCACGCGGACCTCGAGCGTTTCGCCCGGCTGAACCGCTGCAATGCCGTTGCGTTCGAGGACGGTGGCGTGAAGGAACGCATCCCCCGAGCCGTCCGACAGCTCGACAAATCCAAACCCCCGTTCAGGTTTGAACCATTTGACGACGGCGCGCACCGGCGGTCCCGAGGGCGCCTCGAACCGCGTTGCGGGAAAGCGCGGCGCGCTTCCGAATTCGCGCAAATGCGGATCGTAGCCGTCATCGTCGAAGTCGCGGCGTCGGGGCTGACGAAAATTCCTGTCTCTGATCAAGTCGGCTTCCTGTCGTATCGGTTGACGGCCCAGTCGAGGCCGCGCGAACCGATTGTTTCAAAAAATCGCGCCGGGCGCGAGCGGATAAATTTGCGTGACAAGATCGCTCCGCGTCGACCGCCATCGATCCGCATGACGCCCGGGTATTTCATTGGCGGTGTGAACGCCGATCGGACCCGGAAGTTCACTTTGTCTGGTCAAGTCGCAAATTTTCCGAAGATCGTGCGTGATAACCGATCCGCAAAACGTTGAGTCGAGCAGCCAGCAAGCCCGTGAAACGGGAGGTGAGGAAACCATGGCGCCGGGGCACGGAACCAAGCTATATGACCTGACGTTGAGGCTTCGCGCCTCGACAATCGGATATGGCAAGCAGGAGACTGACGGAATGCTCAAGAAACTCGCGGTAGCGATCGGTGCGCTCGGCCTCGCGGCAGGCGCCTCGGGGTACGGGACACCGGCACAGGCGCAAGGCGTGCAGGCCGGGACGCTGTCCTGCCACGTCGCCGGCGGCTTTGGCTTTATCTTCGGCTCCTCGCGGGCGCTCGCCTGCACGTTTTCACCAGCATCGGGCAATCCGGAGCAGTATAACGGCACGATCAACACGTTCGGCGTCGATATCGGCTATATGCGCAGCGCGGTGTTACTCTGGACGGTGCTGGCACCGACCACCACACTCGGGCCTGGCGCGCTGGCGGGCACTTTTGCCGGCGCCACCGCAAGCGCTGCGGCCGGGGTCGGGGTCGGGGCGAATGTTCTGGTCGGCGGCTCCGGCAATACTGTCTCGTTGCAGCCGTTGAGCATCTCGGGTGGGGTTGGTCTCAACGTCGCGGCCGGCATAGCCAGCATCACCCTGACGTTTCAGCCCGGATAAAAACTAGCGCACGCGATCGTCGTCTCGCGGGAGCATCGTGATGCCGACCCTCCTACGTTCGCCCGACGTGCAATTGCATTATCTCGTCGACGACTTTACCGACCCTTGGCGAGAGTCGGAAACGATCCTGCTGCTGCACGGCAATGCCGAAAGCGGGGCGGCGTGGTATGGTTGGGTGCCCTCTCTCGCGCGCCGCTTTCGCGTTGTGCGCCCGGACATGCGCGGCTTTGGCGCCTCGACGCCGATGCCGCGCGACTTTTCATGGACGCTCGATATCGTCATCGACGATTTTGTGCGGCTGATGGATTCGCTCGGCATCGAGCGTTTCCACCTGGTCGGTGCCAAAATCGGCGGAACGATCGCCCGCGCCTTCGCGGCGCGTCGTCCCGAGCGGGTGATCACCTTGACCGTGGTCGGCACACCCCCGCCGATGCGCGAGGGTGCAGCCGAACGCGCACCCGAATTGGCCGAGGAATTCGAACGGCACGGGGTCGAGCGCTGGGCGCGCCGGACGATGACGGGACGCCTCGGCAGCACCTTCCCCGCCGAAGGGGTCGAGTGGTGGATCAAGTTCATGGGCCGTACCGCGGTCTCGACGCAAATCGGTTTCATGAAGACGATCGCCTGCGCCGACATCACGGCCGATCTGCCGAAGATCGGGTGCCCGACCTTTGTCATCACGACCGACGGCAGTGGGCTCGCCTCGGTTGACGAGACCCGGGTTTGGCAGCAGCAAATCCCGAATTCGAGCCTTCTGGTCCTACCCGGCAACTCCTACCACGTCGCAGCGAGCCACGCCGAGCGCTGCGCCGCCGCGACGCTCGACTTCATCGCCCGGAATACCGGCGCCTAAAACCCGAAAAGATCAACGGACCTTGTGTTCGTTGACGCGCGTCGCCGTCGACGGATCGTTGCGATCGTCGCGCCAGGTCGGATGAGTGAAATGGATGACAAAGTCACCGTTATAGGATGCGACTGCGTTATCAAAAATAAGTCGGCCAATGCGCTGCCAATTTGCAAAAGTGCGCCGTTGTAAAAAATTTGGGCCTCGAGTTGATCCTTCGTCGGTCACTTCGATGTGAAAGGTCAGTGTCCGCTTCGCGATAGGGTCCCCTCGGTCAAATATCTGCGCCATAATTTCGTCGCGAAAATCCAATGCTTCTCCGGCGATCCTGGGCTGGCCGGGATCGACGAGCAGACGCATGTACGCGGGAGCTTGCGTTGGTTCGCCTTCGGGCTTGCCGAGTTCGGCAACCGGATAGAGCTGTCGTTGTGTCGGCTCTTTGTCGATCTTCATAAACAGGATTGCTTCAATCAGCAGAACCGGCACCCCAAAGCCGCGACGCCAACTGGTCGTATCGGGGGCGTTACGAAGCTCGGCATCATTGATGTAGTCGGTGCGGTCGCCGCCAAGGTCTTGCTGGGTGATGAAATTGGCGGTCCTCAGCAGTTCGCTGTGGTTCGGGTCTGTCGTTGGAAAGAGCTTGCCGACCAGCGACAGGGAGCGTTGCCGGCCACGCCGCGTCTCCGTGCAGCACGTGGAATAGCGGCCGATCACCAGCGCCCGGCTGTCCTTTTGGAAATATCCGGAATAAGGAGTTTGCTGTGAAATCTCCCATAGTCCTGTCAGGCAAATGCCGTTCGGATGGATTATTCGGCGGAAGCCCTTGCGATCGGAGCCCCAGCGCAAATCGGCCTGCGAATCGACGGCTCTTGCGACGGCTTGGCGAAAAAAGTACGGAGAGCCCAGCGGCAGGATACCGCGCACTGCACTCGGCAACCTGACGTCGTAGATAGGCCATGGCGGCTCGCCGGCACTGCCCCAAACCTTTTGGTAGGAGTTGGCGAACATGGCATCACGCACTTCGGAAAAGCGTGATCCCCTGTAAGCACGGTCTTCTTCGGTGACCTGTTCCGTTCCGAAAAAACCCGGCTCCATGGCGTCCCCCGACGGTGCAAGCGCGAAAAGTAGGATAGCGCAGGGTACAACCAGTCGTCACCCTCGCGAAGGCGAGGCTCAGGCGACCGCTCGAGTCTCGAGCCCCTGGATTCCCGCTTCTCGCGGGGAATGAGTGCGTCCGTGGAGACGCTTTGTCAGCGCACGGTGCGATCCCGTGCCGGGGCCGGTCGAGGGCTCGGTAACCGAAGGTAACTGCGTCGCCGCGGGGCGGGGTGGGGAGTGTCGGGCGACATGAAAAACCGATCCCCCAAATTGTCTCAATTCCAGATGTCGCTTGACACAGCGCGGTCAGCCCGCCTCGCGACGGCCTCAGTCCCGGAGGACACGGTGCCGATCTCTCGGAGTAGGCCCGACAGCCTTCATCGCACACCCGCCGGATTTACAGCCCTGGCCCTTGATGGATATGGACTTTGCGACATCGTGCCCGCTCGTTCGACCAGCGCCGCCTCGTATCTGGTTTCTGTTCGTCGGGTCGCGACTTTGCTCCACGTTTCCTCCAGACAGTCCCTCACGGTTCTGCCCCCTGCCTCCGCAGCACAGCGATGCTCGAGCGCTTTCCTCTACCACGGCCTCGGATCACTCACCCTTGGGCGACCCGGACGGCATGACGCGGGTCTCCCCCGGGAAGAGCCGGGTGGGGGAAAGCCGCACGCCCGGATCTGTGAGGGTGAAAGCCGAATGGTTGAGCTACTCGACCACAACTCAGCCCCTCCTGCCCGGAACCCGTCCCACCAAACCTACAGGTCCTTTCGAGGGACCTGCTGCTCCGGGCGATCGCGCTCACTTTTTCTCGCCCGCCAGCATCCGGCGGATTACCGAAACCTTGGAATTTCAGTCGGCTGCCGAGAAAGGGGGGCGATCGCCTTTTGTAACCGGCGAGGAGACGGCGACGCGGTCCCATTATCATGGCAGGATATTCGCCCCGAGCTCTGCGACCGTGCCGCCGATCTCGCCGAGATTCTTGAATACCACGCTAAACAGCACGGAGACCCCAGGGGTGACGTCGCCGTTACGGATCCCGGATTGCGTCACCGATCCGATAAAGGCCATGCATTCGTCCTGGTAAATGGCCGACAGGGACGCATAGAGGCTGGCGCTCGAGGCTGACGGCGTGGCCACGCCGTTGACCAAAGTGGTACTGCTGGTCAGGTTGATCGTCTGCGCCGCCTGTAGCGACCAATAGCGCGTGAGCCTTGTCGTCACGTTAAAGCTCAACTGTTCGCGCTTGCCGTAGAGGACGTTCTGGCCGGTGGTAGGGTTTGTCACGACCTGGCTCTGCAGCTGCGGCGGAAGGTAGATAAACGAGCTGGAGACGCGCAGACTCGACGGTCCGGCGCTCACTCCGACCTGCTGTACGCGATCGGCGAGCGGGCTCGTGTCAAAACGAAAGCGGTAGATCAAATCGAGATATGAAACGGGCGACAGCACCACTCGCCCAACGACATCCGAAAGCCGGTTTTCGGCTCCCGAGCCCAATGGCAAGAACAAATTGGGCTGGGCGCGGTAACTCTGACCGATCAGCAGCCGATAGCTGCCACCGTCCTTGTCGTAGAGCCCAAGCTTGGTCCCGTAATCGACCCGCTGGCCGGTATCGAGGATATCGTATCCCGCCAAGCGATCGGGACGGAACAAGTCCGAGTCGCTGAGACTGAAAGAGAGGCTGTCCTCGTCCGGGATGTTTCGTCGGTTGCCACTCGATGGTCCGGCGAAGCCGCCGACTATCGGCTCGATCAGTTCCGTCAATTCCTCGCCGCGGTGGATCAGTGGATAGCTCCACACGAGGCCGACTTGCGGGAAGGCCCGGCCGGTAACGAAATTGGTGGGGGTCGGCGCTGCCGCCGGCTGCCCGTTGGCCGGGAAGAAGGCGGACGGTAGGTCGGGGTTGGATACCGCGCTCAGATTGTTGATCGAGTACCCGTCGCCGCGCAGGCTCGCCGAGAAATTGTATTGCCCTCCTATGCCGTCGCGGAAGGTCCGGTCCCATTCCGAACCGAGCGATAGGCGTCGCGTCTGCGTGCCCACCCTGCGAACAATGTCGAGAAGGTTGGCGTTGAGGTTCCACCGGCCGTCGAGCGCATCGGGCTCACTTTGCCAGTTGCGGTTGGCGACCGGCAAGACGATTGGCTGGGTCGAGTCCCCGACGCCCGGAAGCAGCGGCTGAAAGACGTAGCTATTGATGTCGGTCGATGCGCGCTCCTCGAAACCTTCGAGATACCCGCGGCTGGTCATCGCATTCAACAGCGGGTTGCCAAAGCCGAAGCGCTGCAGGAAGGTCTGATCAGAGACGTATTGCACGTCGAGGCCGGTGCGATAGGTCTCGTCGAGATCGAACACGCTGTGCTCGTTGATTTGTCCGCGCCATTGCTCTCCCTGGTTCGACGAGCTGCTGCCGGTCCCGACGTTGCTGTGATTGACGCTCGTGATGGCATCGAGGATCCCGTCGCCGAAGCGCTCGCGGTAGTCGGTGGTGAGCAACACGCCCGCTTGGGTCATAAAGCGCGGCGTGAGAGTTAGATCCTTGTCCGGTCCGAGCACCCAGTAATAGGGGATCGTCACATTGGCGCCGAGTGTGTTCGAGCCGCCGATCGAAGGGATCAGAAAGCCGCTTGCGCGCTTTACCGAGGGGTCGGGGGTGGAAAGGTAGGGCGAATAGAAAACGGGCCAGCCGTCGATCTCCATCGTGGTATCGCGAAATTCGATCAGCTGTAGCTCCTTGTCATGGTCGATTTCGCGCGCCTTGAGCTGCCACGCTGGCGGCGCGCTCGGATCATTTTTGCAAAGGTCGCACGGAGAGTAGACGCCCCGCCGCAGCTCGGTCCGGTTGCCGTTCGTACGGCGCGCGGTGTTGGCCGCGAGCCGTGAACGGTCAGCGAGCAGCATCCGCACGTTTTTGGCAAAGCCTGCATTCATCGCATCGCGCAGCTCCATGAAATCGGCAAAGACGATCTCGCCGGTCGGCTGCGAGAAGCTGACATTACCGGACGCCGTTACGGTGTCGGTGCGCTGGTTGTAGGAGACCGTGTCGGCGAGCAGGACCTGCCCGTTCTGGGAGATTTCAACGTGACCCCGAGCGACGGTCAGCGCGAGCTGCTCGTCGTATTCGACCTCGTCGGCGCGGAAGACGATCGGAGCGTTCTGATCCTGCTTCGAACCGGCGCCCGGGCTTAATTGAGCCGCGGCGGGAAGAGTTGCACCAGCGATGAGAACGCCCCAAAGCGCACCGGCGATCCCGGGGAACAGCCGCCGCCAAACAAAGCTCCCCCGATGAGCCATCAACCGTCTTCGAGATGAAGCAGCATCGAGACGCCAAAAATCAGGCTTACCCCGGTCGGAGTCCAGGCGGCGAGGGTCACCGGCACCTTGGCGGAAAGCCCAAAGGCGAAGACGACGTCCGATAAAAAGTAAAGCAGAAATCCGCTGACCACACCGCCGACGATCATCAACGTTGCGCCACCACGCCGCTGCATACGCAAACTGAAAGTTGCGGCGACTAGGACCATCGCACACAGTAGAAACGGGCGGGCAAGCAGAACGTTGAAGTGCAGCCGATGGCGCTGCGCCGGAAACCCCGATTGCTCGAGTAAAGTTATGAAGCCCGGCAAATCCCAGAACGACATCGTATCCGGAGAGGCAAAGCTCTCCTCGATCTTGCGCGGCGTCAGCGTGGTCGGCAGACGCAACTCGGTGAAGGGTTCGGCAGGCTCGTTCGGTAGCCAGCGCGTACCGTTCTCGATCAGCCAATCGCCCTTTTCGAGCTTTGCGGTTTGTCCGTCGATGCGCGAGGTGAAGCGCATCAGATCGTTGAAGAAAAACAGGGTTACCGTATCGAGGATCAAGTCCCCGGAGGCGAGCTTCTCAGCGTGAATGACGATCTGGTTGCCGGCTTGGTCACTTTGCCGGAGCCACAGTCCCGCGTCGGAGAGCGACAGCTGATCGGAACCTTGGCGCAGGATACGACTTTCCAACTTCTCGTAGGCGTCCTGCATCAGGGAAGCGATGGGGTTGAATACCGTCACGGCGATGACACCAACGAGCAACGCTACGAGCAGGGCGGGTGTCAGGAATTGCCACACGGAAACACCCGCCGCTCGGGCGATGACAAGCTCGTGGTTGCGGGTCAGCCGCCAGAAGGCGAGCATCGTTCCGAATAGGATCGCGAAGGGCAGCACCTCTTGCGCGGTATGCGGCAGCTTCAGCGCTGCCATCTCGAGCAGCACCCATAATGTGACCTGAATTCTTGTGGCGCTGCGCCGGATCAGCTCGATGTAGTCGAGCAGAAACGTAACGATCACCATCGCCATGAAGACACCGCAAAACCACGCGAAAAATTGGCGGGCGATGTAGGAGGACAGGGTCTTTGCGAGTTGCACCGACAGCCCCTACCCTTGTCACGGGGCGCTTATGGCGGCCACGTCAGGCCGCCGGAAGCCGAGCCTTATGTTCCCGCGCATCAGGATTCCCATGCCCAGAATGACCGGCAAGAGATCGGTCGCATACATCAGCGGGATAGCAGCGGCTGAACGAGAAGCCAGGTCATTTACGCCGATGTCGAGCAACTCGAAGAGGAACGCTATGACGATCGCCAGGAGAGCACGTTTCAATTGCCCGCGGCGGTTGAACTCTCCAGGCAGCAGGCAGGCGAGTGGAATCAAAGAGAAGCTCAGGGCCGAGAGTGGGATCAGGATGCGCTGATGTGCCTCAACGGTGAAACTGAGCCACAGAGCAGGATCGGCCTCCGACGGCGGAAAGAACAGTTCGCCTAGGAAGCGTTCCTGAGCCTCGCGAAAGCGGACGACCGGGGCGTCATGCAAGCTGTCGAGATCGAGTGTGTAGCGATCGAAGGTCAACAGAGAAAGCTTGCCGGTCTCGGGATCGAATTGCTGCCGGTTGCCGTTGACCATGACGATGCGCGATCCTGCTGACGTATCTGCGAAGACGCCGCGCTCGGCGAGGATTGTGATGGGGCGATGCGGCTCGCGGTTGTCGTTGATCAGCAGTCCGACGACTTCGCCCCGCTCGTCACGGCCGCGGATATAGATTGTCAGCTTGTCGGCGATCGTAGTGAAGGTTCCCTCTTGGAGCAGGCTAGCGACAAAGCGGTTCCGGATCTCGAACTGAAGATCCTTGAACGCGCGGTTCGACGCCGGGAGGAAGTAGGCGGACAGGCTCATCAGAATCAGAAAGGCAATCCCTGCTAGGATCAACACGGGCTTGGCTAGCGCAAGATGGCTCAAGCCCGCCGACCGCATCACGACGAGCTCGCTCTCGGCGGTCAGCCGATTGAAGGTAAAGAGGACGGCGATGAACACGCCGATCGGTAACACGATGTCCAGGAAGCGAGGTAGTATTAGCAATGCAAGGTAGAGAAATACCTCGACTGACAGGCCACGGTTGACAATCAGATCGATCAGCCGGAGAGACTGAGCGAGCCAGATCGCAGCGCTGAGTGCGGCGGTCACAAAGATCATGACGCCAAAGCACTGGCGCAGAATGTAGCGGTCGAGGCTCGCCATCGACCGCGGATCATAGGGAACCCGCTCCGGCCGGGCCAGCCGCATTTCCCGAGGCCACGGGTTGGTGGTCTCTGCCGTTGACTTGCGGTCCTGTTGGCTCTATCGCGACTTCGCGTCGCATAGCGAGCGCACCGCCAGCCGCTCTCGTTACGATTTCTCGAGGTCGCACGATGAAGATCAGTTTTGCCGAGCCTGACCAACCCCGGTCCGGCGCCGTCGTAGTTGGGGTATGGGACGAGTCGGTGTTGACGCCGGCCGCGAGACGACTCGACGAAGCGACGGGGGGCACGATCACTCGCGCGCTCTCCGTAGCTCCGCGGTTCAATGGCAAGAAGGATGAGTTGCTGTCGATCGTCGCCCCTGCCAACTTGTCGGTGAGCCGCATCGTACTCGCCGGGCTCGGCAAGTCCGATCAGGCCGATGCCCGGCTGTTCCAGCAACTCGGCGGCAACCTCGTCGGTCATCTGAACAATGCCGGGGAAACGGAGGCAACCTTTGCAATCGACGTCGGCGAGGGCTCGCCGATCGATCAAATCGAGGCCGCAGCGCAGCTCGCGTTCGGTGCTCAGCTCAAAACTTATCGTTTCGACAAGTACAAGACAAAACAGAAGCCCGAGCAGAAAGCGTCGCTCGATCGCATAACGGTGGCGACCGCCGCCCCGGGTGCGGCGGAACGCACCTATGAGCCCCTCGACGAGACGGCAAGCGCCGTGTTCTTCACCCGCGATCTCGTCTCGGAACCGGCCAATGTGATCTACCCGGAAACACTCGCCGCACAGGCCGAGACGCTCACCGATCTCGGGGTGGCCGTCGAGATCCTCGACGAGAACAAGATGCGCAAACTCGGCATGAACGCGCTGCTCGGGGTGGCGCAGGGCAGCACACGACCGCCGCGCGTCGTTGTGATGGAATGGCGCGGCGCAGCGGCTGACGTCGATGACAATTGTCGCTCGCCGCTCGCGTTTATCGGGAAAGGCGTCACTTTCGACACCGGTGGCATTTCGATCAAGCCCGCCGCGGGAATGGGGGACATGAAATGGGACATGGCGGGCTCCGCCGTCGTCATCGGCCTGATGCGGCTGCTCGCCGCCCGCAAGGCCAAGGTCAATGCGGTTGGGGTGGTCGGCCTCGTCGAAAACATGCCTTCCGGCACGGCGCAACGCCCGGGTGACATCGTCACCTCGATGTCGGGTCAGACAATCGAGGTCTTGAACACCGACGCAGAAGGCCGGTTGGTGCTGGCGGATGCGCTATGGTATTGCCAGGATCGCTACAAACCCCGGCTGATGATCGATTTGGCGACTTTGACAGGCGCGGTTGTCGTCGCCCTAGGCCATCAGCGTGCCGGCCTGTTCTCGAATAACGACGAGCTTGCAAACCAGCTGATCGCAGCGGGCAAAGCTGTCCGCGAAGAAGTCTGGCGGCTGCCGCTGGACGAGAATTACGACCGCGAGATCGACAGCGACGCGGCCGACATGAAAAATATAGGCAGTGGTCGCGCCGCCGGGAGCATTCTCGGAGCGCAATTTCTTCAGCGTTTTGTTAATGATGTCCCCTGGGCACACCTCGACATTGCGGGGATGGCATGGTCCTCCAAAGATACCGCCACCGTGCCAAAGGGCGCCACCGCGTTCGGCGTCCGGCTCCTCGATCGCTTCGTCGCGGAGTATTACGAGAAAAACTAGACGCAACACTTGGGGATCGGTCGAGCTTGGCCGAAATCGGCTTTTATCACCTTTCGTCGAAGTCGCTTGAGCGGTCCCTGCCCAAGCTGCTCGAGAGGGCATGGACACACGGCTATCGGATCGTGGTCAGGGCAGCTTCGCCGGAACGCGTCGAACATCTCAACACTACCTTATGGACTTATGAAGAGGCATCCTTCCTACCGCACGGCTCGGGTCGCGACGGGAACGCCGCCACGCAACCGATCTGGCTCACTCACCGCGACGAGAACCCCAATGGTGCCTCGCTTCTGGTGCTCGTCGACGGCGTCGAAGCCGAGAACATCGGGTCCTACGCACGGTGCGCTGATCTCTTTGACGGAAGCGACGCAGGTGCCGTCGAGGCCGCCCGAGTACGCTGGCGACGTGCCCGTGAGGCTGGTCACACGCTGACCTATTGGCAGCATACGACGTCAGGCTGGGAGCGAAAGTCGTGAGCGACGACCGCCCCTGGAAATTGCGGCTCAAGTAGGCGACAAATATACGCAGGGCTTGTCCCCGGGCGAGAGGTAGTATTGGCCATCGAACAGACACTGTCGATCATCAAACCCGATGCGACGCGGCGCAACCTCACTGGGGCGATCAACAACCGCTTTGAGCAGCGCGGGTTGCGTATCGTTGCGCAGAAACGGATCCGGCTCGGCGAGGCGCAAGCCGAGCGATTCTACGAGGTGCACGCCGAGCGTTCCTTCTATCGGGATCTCGTGGCGTTCATGATCTCGGGCCCGATCGTCGTTCAGGTGCTTGAAGGAGAGGATGCGGTAGCTCTCAACCGAGAGATCATGGGAGCGACCAATCCCGCAGATGCCGCTCCGGGGACAATCCGTAAGGAGTTCGCCGAGTCTATCCAGGCGAATTCGGTGCACGGTTCGGATTCGCGCGAGAACGCCGTTTACGAGATCGCCTTCTTCTTCTCCAGAATTGAAATATCCCCCTAGTTGAGCCACCAAGGAAGCTATCGCGCGCAGAGACACTTGACGCAGAAGGAACCGACAGCAACCGGGCAAGACGAGCGAACCCCATCCCCTCTGTCTCGGTTGACCTCCGACCGAACAGCTAGCCGGATAGCGGCTTGCTGCGAAGCAGGCCTCAACGCGGCGGCAGTGCTGTTCTTTCCGCTTCTCGTCCTCGTGCCGAGGGGTGTTGCCGCGCTCATTGCAACGGCCGGGCTGTGCGGAGCAGGCCTGGTTCTGTCAGCAAGTGTTCCGAGGCCACGACCACGCCCGCTTCTAACCGCTGCGGCGACGCTGCTCGGGTGTCTCCTCGTCTGGGGGACGGCTTCAGCTATATGGTCGGTGGATTGGCTACGCAGCCTAGTCGTTGCTGTCCGGCTCGCCGGCCTCTTTGCAGTCGGCCTTGTGCTGACCGATGCGGCGAGTTCCATCAAGGCGACGCGCCGACTGACCTTTTGTTTGCTTGGCGGGCTTACCCTCGGGGTCGGAATGGCTGCGACCGACCTCGTCACCCATGGAGCGCTGGGTGCCCCCTTCACGGAGCGAGCCTATCAGCCGGCTGCTCTCAACCGTGCGTCGGTCTCGTTTGCCATCCTGCTGTTGCCGATGACCGCCGCGCTGCTCCAAGGCGGGCTGACGCTTCCCCCTTTTCTATTCGCGACCGCGATTGCCGCGATCATCTTTGCGCTCGCCGGTACGTCGGCGAAGGCCGCGCTGACGGCCGGTCTGCCGATAGGGCTGCTCCTCTATCTTTCACGCACCCGTGTCGCCTATGCCGCCGCCGTCGTAGCAGTTCTTGTCATCATCACCGCACCCCTAACCTTTGCACGGTTCGGGGAACTCTCTATGCTCACGGAAACGGCGGATGCGGTCAAGCTCTCGGCTGGGCACCGGCTTTTGATTTGGTCGTTCGTCGGCGATCGGATCGCCGAGCGCCCACTTGCCGGCTGGGGTCTGGATTCGTCTCGTTCGATCCCCGGCGGCCAGGACTTGATCAGACCAGACGAGACGTGGCTGCCCCTGCACCCCCACAACACGCCGTTGCAGCTCTGGCTCGAACTCGGCGCAGAGGGCGCTGTGCTTTTTGCACTGGTGGTTGCGCTCGCTTGGCATGCTCTCGCCTCCGCGCCGTGGTCGCGCGCGTTTGGCGCCGCGGCAGGCGCAAGCCTGGCGATCGCACTGATTGCCTGCTTCACAACCTATGGAATCTGGCAGGAATGGTGGCTCGGGAGTTTGTGGTTTTTGCTGTTCGGGGTCCTGGTCATGGCGCGCGTCACGCCTTCTGCGGTCACGCGCGCGGAAACAGCACCGCTCACCCGCGTTCGGTGATCACGAAAGATTTGAAGCCGTTGGTGTGGTGATGCGATTTTCGTGCTGCTGTCTGAACGCTACAGGAGAAGAATAGCCATCCCGACAAGGATTATAACGATGATAGCGATCGCATATTTGATCAGCCTGGTGAACCCGATCCACGTCCGACGATGCCGCTCAAGCTCGGGATCGATCGCCGTCATAACTGCCTCGTCCGTGAAGAGCCAAGGACCAGCTATAACCTAACCGGAGTTCGGGACCAACCGCTCGCCAGCGACTACCGAGGGGGCTCGCACGGATTCAACATCGCGAGCTTCGGAGCCCGCCACCCCTCGATCTCGACCTTACCAGCGACGACCTGCACACGGCCCTCGGCGATCAAACGCACGGTGCGCGGATAAAGCCGATGCTCGACGCTGAGAATCCTGGCCGACAGGCTCGCTTCGTCGTCATCAGGATGAGTCGGCACGACCGCTTGAGCGATGATCGGTCCGGCGTCGACCTCAGGGCGAACAAAATGCACGGTACAACCGGTGAACCGCACACCCGCCGCCAGCGCCTGACCCTGCGGGTGCAAACCAGGAAAGGCTGGCAACAGTGAAGGATGGATATTGACCATCCTGTCGCGCCACGCTTCGACGAAAGCAGCGTCTAGCACGCGCATAAACCCGGCCAGGCAGACCAGCTGGACCCGCAAGTCGCGGAGCAACACCTCAGCTTGCGCTGCGAACGCCTGCCGAGAGTAATGCGGGATGATAGCGCTGCATATGCCGGCTGATTGTGCGAACGCTAGTCCCGTCGCCTCGACACGGTCGCTGACAACCGAGACGATCTCCGCGGGGTAGGTAGCATTGGCGCAGGCAGCAAGCAACGCTCGCAAGTTCGATCCGCGGCCCGAGATCAGCACGCCAACCCTCACCCGGGACATGGCCTCTGCGCGGTGAGGGAAGACATTCCCGCCTTGGCGGTTCGATCGGTCTGGCTGTGGATAGCGTCCTCTTAAAAACTACTGTATGACCGCCTGGCTGCGGTTGACAAGGTTAGAAAATATCGGATCGGAGGCGGTTTGCAATGGGCTTGCCGCTGGTTTCTGTGTTCACCGGAAATCAAGCTATCTGGCGCCCGGTCGGCGTCCTGTTACTGTTGCTCGGCGTGATGTTGCGAGCGGAGCCCGCGCTCGCCGAAGAGCAGAGCGAGGGCTTTTCGGCGACGGTCAAGGTCGATGCCACCGCCGACAGCGTTGCCGCGGCCCGTGAACTCGCTCGCGTCGATGGACAGCGAAGAGCGCTTGTGCTGGTGATCGATCACCTCTCCGGCTCCACAGATAGCGCCAAGCTGCCCAAGCTCGATGACAACACCATCACCGATATGGTCGAAAGTTTCGAGGTCGCGAACGAGCGGATGTCGGCGGTGCGTTATCTCGCCGACTATACCTTTCATTTCCGCCCAGCGAAGGTCCGGCGGCTGGTGCGAACCGCTGACAGCGCACCCGCCGAGGCGAACAGTAGGCCGGCCGTCGACGAGGGCGGCGCCAAGCCTAGGCCGGCCCTCGACGAAGGCGGCGTCAAGCCCGTCATCGTTCTGCCCGTCTATAAGGACTCAGGCAGCTCTGTGCTGTGGGACGACCCTAACCCTTGGCGCGAGGCCTGGGGGCAACGATCGGGCGGCTCCGGGCCTATCCGCCTAACGGTTCCGCTCAGCGACGCGAGCGACTTGGCGATAATCGATGCCGGTCGTGCCGAAGCAGGAAACCCCGACGCCTTGACGGCAATCGCCCAGCGGAATGGCGGCGACGAGGCAATTGTTGCGCTGGCGACTGCGAGGCGTGAAGGAGACCAGGTCGTGAGTCTCGATCTGAGTATAAAGCGCTACCGATCCGGGCACCTTGCGGACACTCATGGGACGACACTCGACGCCAACCCCGGTGAAAACGCGGACGACTTTTTTAAGCGGGCGGCAGATACCATCGCCGGTGAGATCGCGCGCAACTCGAAGAAGAGCCCGGCTCCGAGTTCCGACCAGCAGGCAAGCCTTGGGGCGAGCGTCCCGATCGGAAGCATCGGAGAGTGGGTGCGGGTGCGCGACCGGCTTGCCTCAGTGCCGGCGATCCGTAAAGTTGATCTGATATCGCTCAATCGTCACGAGGCGAAAATTCAGATCAGGTACGTCGGCAGCTCCGAGCAGCTGAAGTCCAGTCTTGCGGAAGTCGATCTCGGTCTCGACGGCACCGATCCGATATGGCGGCTCCAACTCTCGGGGGCGACGGGCGCGCACTAGGTAGCGCGAACGAGCTATATGAATGCTTACGCCACGTACCTTTATGCGCACCCTAAACTTTGCGAGTATCGCGCCGGTGTCCTGCGCAATCCTCGTAAGTCGAATCCGGGCCATGACGATGAGCGGGCTCGGGCTAAACCTCCCGAATTTGATTTCGCTAGCGCGGCTCCTTCTGGTGCCGCTAGAGATTTGGCTGATTCTCGTTGGCCGTTACGGCCTTGCGTTCTGGATCCTTGTTGTCGCGGGGATCTCGGACGCGCTCGACGGGTTCATCGCCAAACGGTTCGACCGCCGCACCCGGCTTGGCGCGCTCCTTGATCCGGTCGCGGACAAGGCGATGCTCATCGGCGTCTACATCACACTCGGTGTGGCGCATCAACTGTGGACTTCACTCGTCATCCTCGTCGTGCTTCGTGACGTGATGATCGTCGGCGGGTTCCTGCTCATCCAGGTATTCGCCGTCCCAAAACGCTACGACCCATTATATATCAGCAAGCTCAACACAGCTGTTCAGATAATCTTGGTCGGCTTCGTCCTCGCGCGGCTTGGCCTCGGTGCTTCCGCAGGCTGGCCTGACCTTGTCTTGAGCCTGGTGGTCGCTGCGACGACGATAGTATCTGGGTTTTCCTACCTTGTGCGGTGGGCGCGCATACTTGCCCGCTCGGAGCAGGCTTTGTGAGAGCGTGTGAGACTCGCGCCATCCGGCTCGGACAATTATTCTCTTCCTATGATCCAGCTCGCTCTCGACCTGCCCCGCCGTACGGCTTTCGGGCGATCGGATTTCATGGTTTCGGGAAGCAACATCGCGGCCGTCGAGCTGATCGATCGATGGCCCGATTGGCCCTCGGCGGTGCTCGTGCTGCATGGTCCACCCGGCTGTGGCAAGACGCATCTTGCTCATCTCTGGCAGGAGCGTGCATCGGCCCTCATGATTGCAGGAGAGTCGTTGACAGAAGCGAAGTTACCGTATCTCCTCGACAAGATTCCACAGCAGTTCGCAATCGACGATGCGGATCGGGCGTCGGAGAACGCTCTGCTTCACCTCTACAATTCTTGTATCGAGCACCAAGGCAGCCTGCTGATTACCACTTGCCGACCGCTGGGATCGTGGCGGGTAGGGCTCAGTGACCTACGTTCGCGCTTGCGTGCGGCCTCCGTTGTCGAGATTGGCGCCCCAGACGACGCGCTCCTGAGCGCCGTTCTCATCAAGCATTTCTCCGATCGTCAGCTCCGCGTCGCGCCTGACGTGATCCTGTATTTGCTTAGGCGCATCGACAGATCCTTCGCCGCCGCCGAGAACATTTCGGCCCACCTCGACGGCGCTGCTCTGAGCAACCGGGGCCCGGTTACCATCCCACTGGCTCGCAAGGTGTTGGCAGACCCCTGCTGTCAGCCTTGGTCGGCGCGTAGAGATTCGGCGGTGACGTAATCGACCAGCTCGTAACGCGATCGACCTAGCGCAGACCAACAATCAGAGATCCGGAAGCTCACGCGGGCGGCGGTGGGAAATTTCCCCGATGCTAGCGCTCGAAAGCGCACCGAACTCGTATCGGCGAGCGTGATCGCGAGTTCGTGAAGCCCTGGATTATGGCCGACCAGAAGAACGTTGACCTCGTCCTCAGGAAGCCGACGCAAGCGGCCCATCAGCTTTTCCTGGCTCGCCGCGTAGAGCTCGTCCTCGATTTTGCTGCGGGGCCGTATCGTGAACCCGGCGAGAAAGAGATCCATGGTTTCGCGCGCCCGTAGCGCGCTTGAGCAGAGAACGAGATCAAGCACCCCGGCCGTCTCCGGGAAATGCCGGCCAACTCGGCGCGCCGCCTCACGACCACGGCGGTTCAACCGGCGCTGGTGATCCTTAACATCCTGCTTCCAGCTCGACTTGGCGTGCCGCAGCAGGTGCAACGTATGCATGGTCGGCCTCCTCGCCTGGCAGTGAACCCACAGGTAGCCGCGAATCCGCTCGACCGAGGGTTCCCCACATTCGGCTCGGCCTGGCCGGGCGGCGACTCGGACAGTCCGGCAGCGACTGTCGTGAGCTTTTAAAGATGCCCGGTTTTCGTAGCACATCAAATGTCCGCTGCTGTTGTGGTTGGCCCTGACGCATAGCGTTATCCATAAATCCACAGGGTCTCCGTCGAGCGGATTTAATCGGCTGATTGCGTGGCTGTGTCCTGCTCGATCAGGGCGCCGTCGGGACGGTATCCGGCCAGCCGCCGCGATCCATGAACGATCGCCAGCGCGCCGTCGGGGTATTCGTACACCTGAACGGTCATCTTGACGATATGCCGGCGATGGCGCGGCTCGGAGATCTGCAACACCCGCGCCGCGTCGCGCACGGTGTTATCATTGCCGACGACGCGCTCATGGCGGATGCACAGGATGTCGCGCAGGACGCCGAGGAACGGCGCGAAGGCGTTGCCCTCTTCGGCCGCGGCGACCGCAAAGCGGCGGTTGTGCTCGGCGACACAGACCTCCGGTAGATACCGGTTGGCCGCCGCCACTGTCGTGATGCCGTGCCGCGCAAGAGCGGCGGCAGGCGCTACTGCAAGGTGCCGAACACCCGTTCCATGCGACCGCGGCCTTCCGGGCTGCAGGAGGCGATGTGCTCGATCTTCAGCTCCGCCAGAGAGCGCCCGACCTCGGTCAGGTGCCGGCGGTCGACCCGGCCTTCGCCGGGGCGGGCTCTTGCCGCCGGCCGTGGGCGTCAGGAAGTCGTGGCTGCCCTGATCGATATAGAACGCGGCGAATAGCCTTTTGGCTGCGATCACCTCGCTCAATCCGATCAAGCTCGAAGCCGTCCCCTCCGCCTCGACTAGAAAGCCGAGTAGATCTCGCTGGTGGCGTCGTCCAACGTGGTCCCCGGGCTCGCCCCGGGATCAGATCGAGCGTCGGCTGCCCGCCAGCCACTCTTCCTGCGAGCCGTCCCGGAACATCATCCCCCGCGCAGCCTCTTCTTCCGATGCGCCGAGCGCTGCGGCGCCACGCGCACCAGGCCGCGGCTCTGCGGCACTGCCTTGGTCCAGGTATAGCCGAGGCGAAACCCGTGCTCGGCTTGCAATGCCTCATGAAAGTGCTTCACCCTAAAGTCCCAATAGCCCGTCCGGTAACGCTCGACGACAAACTCGACCTGGTCCACCGGCGCTCGCCGCTCCGATGCCCGGCCGCACCGACGATCGATTAAACCCTCCGCCCCGTCCGCCTCCTGGCGGTCGCGAAGACGCCGGAAGTTTCGCTTTCTGATCCTCAGCAGCTCCGCCGCCTCCCCGCAACTCAACCTCCCGCACGGGACCGCTCCAGCCCTTCGATATACCTCGCCATCTCTACCTTGGGTCGCATCCCGATCCCCGGCTTGGAGTCCTTCCAAAAACCGGACAGATCGGCTGCCGCCAAACCCCGACATCTCATCTGCTACGGACAGGACAGTCCGGCGACGACATGACAGTCCCGCGGCCACGCGATAGAATTCGTTTCGAACATCCATCGGGAGAGCGGAAGTGAGAACCACCGCGCAGCCGGTCGAGCTTCAGCCGGTTGACTTCCATACCGAGGCACGTTTCATAAACCGAGAGCTCTCCTGGCTCGCCTTCAACGAGCGCGTTCTCGCCGAAGCCGACAACCTGCGCCATCCGCTGCTCGAAAGGCTGCGTTTCCTGTCGATCTCGGCAAATAACCTTGACGAATTCTATATGGTGCGTGTGGCTGGGCTAAAAGGCCAGTATCTTGCCGGCATCAAGACCGTGAGCCAGGATGGACTGACGCCCGCCCAACAGCTCGAAGCGATCCGGCAGCGAGCTGGCAAGCTGATGGTGGATCAACAGATCACATGGATGGGATTGCGCCGGCAACTCGATGAAGCCGGCGTCGCCGTCGTAGAACCGGTCGATCTCAAACCTGGTGACCGCACCTGGCTGGAGGAGCGGTTCATGGCCCACGTGTTTCCGGTCTTGACACCGCTTGCGATCGACCCCGCGCATCCCTTTCCATTTATCGCCAACCGGGGCTTCGGTTTGGTCCTCGAACTAGAACGGATAACCGACGGCGCCCGTATGCAGGCGCTGATCCTAATCCCATCCTCTGTCGATCGGTTCATGCGCTTGCCCGGTAGGCGGGTCCGTTTCCTGCCGATCGAGCAGATGATCGCGTTGTTTCTCGATCATCTGTTCCCGGGTTTCGCGGTAGTGGCTCAAGGTGTCTTCCGCGTGTTGCGCGACAGCGAGGTCGAGATCGAGGAGGAGGCAGAGGATCTGGTTCGCCTTTACGAAACGGCGCTCAAACGGCGTCGACGCGGTCACGTGATCCATCTCGCGGTTGATTCCACCATGCCGGCAGATCTACGCCGCTTCTTGATGGAGAGGCTCGATTCCGCGCCGGCGGACGTCTTTGCCAGCGACGGGATCCTCGGTCTCAACGACACTGAGCAGCTAATCATCGACGATCGGCCCGACCTCGTGTTCACACCTTATCACGCTCGCTTTCCGGAGCGTATCCGAGACTTCGGCGGGGACTGCTTTGCCGCGATCCGACAGAAGGACATCATCGTCCACCACCCTTATGAAAGCTTCGACGTTGTTGTTCAGTTTCTAGGACAGGCTGCCCGCGATCCGGCGGTCGCGGCGATCAAACAGACACTCTATCGCACTAGCGAGGACAGCCCGATCGTGCGCGAGCTCGCCGAGGCTGCCGAGGCAGGGAAGTCGGTAACCGCGCTAATCGAGCTCAAGGCACGCTTCGATGAAGAGGCGAACATACGCTGGGCGCGCGATCTCGAGCGCGCCGGAGTGCAGGTGGTATACGGTTTTCTGCAGCTCAAGACGCACGCGAAAGTCTCGCTGGTCGTGCGGCGCGAAGGCGGCGAGCTTTGTTCATATGTCCATTACGGAACAGGCAATTATCATCCCTACACGGCCAAAGTTTACACCGACCTGTCTTTTTTTACCTGCGATCCAACCCTGTGCAGGGACGCCGCGCGCCTGTTCAATTACATGACCGGGTACGCGAGCCCGGCCAGCCTCGAGAAGGTGGCGGTCGCACCGATCGATTTGAGGGCGCAGCTCTGTGAGTTGATCGAAGCCGAAATCGCCAATGCCAAGGATGGCAAGCCGGCTCAGATCTGGGCTAAAATGAACGCGCTAGTCGACCCGGCGATCATTGATCTCCTCTATCAAGCCTCACAAGCGGGAGTGAGCATCGATCTGGTCGTCCGCGGAATCTGCTGCCTGCGCCCGGGCATCCCGGGCCTTTCTGACAATATCCGAGTTAAGAGCATCATCGGTCGCTTCCTCGAGCATGGGCGTATCGTCTGCTTCGCCAGTGGCGAGAAGCTGCCTTCGGATCGGGCCAAGGTCTTCATCAGCTCGGCCGATTGGATGCCCCGAAATTTTGACGGACGTGTCGAGGCACTCGTGCCGATTGAGAACCAGACAGTGCACCGCCAGGTGCTAGACGAGATCTTGGTGGCGAACCTCCGCGACACCTTGCAGAGTTGGCGTCTCTCGCCAGATGGGAGCTACGAGCGCGTACCGGTCGATGAGGAAGCATTCTCGGCCCATACCTACTTCATGACCAATCCAAGCCTGTCGGGGCGCGGCACGGCGCTCAAACGGGGCCAGCCGAGGCTCGTCGTTCGCTGAACTGATGTCCGACCCGGATACGACTGCAACTGCCAGCCGCATCGCCGTTATCGACCTGGGCTCGAATTCGCTGAGGCTTGTGGTCTTCGAGCGGCTGGGCGGCGCCTTATTCCCCCTTCTGAACGAGAAGGTCATGTGCGCTCTCGGTCGAGGGATCTCCTCGACCGGCCGCCTGAACTCAGAGGGCGTGACCCTCGCGCTCGTCAATTTACGCCGGTTTGTCGCGCTCGCACGCGCCCTCGGTATCGAACATCTTGCCGTGCTGGCGACGGCGGCGGTGCGCGATGCCATTGACGGCCGATCCTTCGCCGCCGAGGTCGAGCGCCAATGCCGCGTGCCGGTCAAGATCGTCGAGGGTGGCGAGGAGGCGCGATTGTCGGCTGCCGGAGTGCTCGCGGGAATTCCCGATGCCGATGGGCTCGTCTGCGATCTTGGCGGGGGCAGCGTCGAGTTGGTCCAAGTAGGAGCCGGGAGCCCTTCCCGTACCGGCGAAATCGGGAAGACAGGCCCGGGAATCAGCCTGCCGCTCGGGCCGCTGCGTCTGGCTGAGCTCGGCGATAGCATCAAGGCAATCTCCGAAGCGGCAGAGCGCGCGTTAGGGCCGGCCACGGTTTTACGCGCCGCACACGGGAAAAACCTGTATCTGGTCGGCGGGGCCTCGCGCGCCATTGCTCGGCTGCACATGGAGCACACCCACTATCCGCTTCACATCGTTCACCAGTACACGATTGGTCGCCGTGAGGCCGAAGCCTTCTTCGACATCATCGGGCGGCAGTCGCGCAAGTCGCTTGAGAGAATCATCTCGATCGCGCGCAAGCGCCTCGAACTGGTGCCTTCCGCAGCATTAATTCTACGCAAGTTGATTGCCATAGAAGCACCGCAACGGGTCATTTTCTCTGCGTTTGGACTGCGTGAGGGCTATGCCCATGGCCTCATTCCTGCCAGGGAGCGAGAGCCTGATCCGCTGATCGCAGCCTGCGCCGCGATTGCCCGGCATCAGAGCCGATTCCGCCTCAATGGCGACCGGTTGCAGGAATGGACTGCACCGCTGTTCCCAAACCAATCCGAGGGAACGGGACGAGTTCATCGAGCCGCCTGCTGGCTGAGCGATATTGCTTGGAGTGAGCACCCCGACTACCGAGCCGAGCAGGCGTTTACCCGTAGCCTACGCATGCCGTTCGCCGGGATCACCCATGCAGATCGTGTATTCGTCGCTGCGGTCCTGCATACCCGCTACGGCGGCGGGTCGGACGACCCGGTCAAGGACCCGACTCGCCAGCTACTCGATGAGCGAGCCGCCACGGAGGTGCGAACCCTCGGTCTCGCGCTCCGTCTCGCCTATACCTTGTGCGGCGGCACCATCGATCTCTTGTCCGAGGTGTGGCTCGGTCGCGAAGGGGACCGCCTGGTCCTCGAGATCCCATCGACGGGCAGCCTGTTCGTCGGTGAAACGGTGCAGCGCCGCCTCGATGTCCTTGCCCGGTCCCTCGGTGCGACCCCCGTGGTTCGGCGGCGCGAGAGGAGACAACCGGCTCGGGGTTAGCCTCGCCCCGCATCGCGAGGCGGGCGCTTTTGTCGACCCAGCATCGCCGGCCATTGAATTGTCAAAGTCGAATCATATGCTGCGACTGATTTTCGGACCTCAGCGAAGGGCCTACGATGTGTATCCATTTCACGAAATAGGGAGCGGAACAGGCGTCCGCTGGCAGCCCTTCTAACGGCCAAATCGCTGCTCATGATGGGGCACATCGCAACCAAAGAGGGAAATGACCTGATTCCAGCTGCAAAAGCAGGAGGGCGGGTGGATGCCGTTCAACGGCCCGTTGTACAACCGGTTCGGCGCGTAAGCGAGAAAGAACCGCTACAAAGGCTTGCCGCGGACGAGACGCGGCAGATCGCCGACGAGCCCCATCGCGTGACACATCAGCAAGCGCTTGAGGGGTGGCAGGCGGTGAACCGCGGCAAAGCCGAGATCGCGGGCGAGCTGCACCGGCGCGATCGAGTTCGAGAAAAGACGGTTGAGCCCGTCGGTCACGGCGGCGAGGAGCAGCGTATCGAAGCGGCGCCATCGCTGATAGCGGCCGAGCACCGCGTCGTCGCCGATGTCGAGGCCGAGCCGTCGCGTGTCGATCACCAGTTCGGCAAGCGCCGCGGCGTCGCGTATGCCGAGATTGAGGCCTTGGCCGGCAATCGGATGAATCAAATGCGCCGCCTCACCGACAAGCGCTAGCCGGCGTGCAACGTAGCGCTGCGCCAGCATCAGCCCGAGGGAATAGGTCCAACGCGGCCCGACTGGCTTTACCGCTCCGAGAAAGTCGCCGAAGCGCGCTGCAAGCTCCGCCCCGAACTCCTTGTCGGGAAGCGCGATCAGCCGCGCGGCGAGTTCTGCCCGTTCGGTCCACACAATCGAGGAACGGTTGCCGGTCATCGGCAGGATCGCGAATGGCCCCGCGGGCAGAAAATGCTCCACCGCGATACCGCCATGGGGGTGCTCGTGCCGCGCCGTCGTCACGATTGCCGTCTGGCGATAGCGCCACTCGACGGTGGGGATGCCCGCCGCGCGCCGCAACCGCGAGTTCTTTCCCTCGGCTGCGGCGACGAGTCGAGACGTAACCCGTCGCCCGTCGGTAAGAGCCGCGACCGCGGGGAAAGTCGACGTGTCGACCGAACCGACGGCGAGCGGAGCGAGGAACAACAGGCTCGGAAGGGATCGGGCACGTTCAATCAAAACACGGCGGAGCACCCGGTTTTCCACGACATAGCCGAGCGGCGCACTGGTCCGGAGCTGGCGATGGTCGTAGTGCAGAAAGAGCGGCGATTCATCGTCGGCGACCCGGATTTCGCTGATCGGCTCGGCCCGTGGGCCGATCTCCGGCCACAGGCCGAGAGCGACCAGAACCCGGGACGATCCGTAGGCAATCGCCGAACAGCGGCCGTCGAAATCTTCATCGAGCACAGCTACCGGATCGGTCGGATCTACGATCGCGACCTCAAGCCCGGCCCCAGCGCAGGCGACGGCGAGCAACAGCCCGACCAGACCGCCGCCAGCGATCAACACCTCGACGTCTTGGTTCACCGCGAAAGGATGGAGTGCAGCCAGCAAGCTGTCCAGATCCTGATCGGGTCAGGAGCTTTCATGAGAGCTGGTAATCACGTAATCTCGTTGCCGTTTTGTGCCATCAAAAGATGGACAGAGTTCGGAGAAGGCCGGCACTGGAGGGGGACAGCATGGCCCGATCGATAGCATATTCAGCGCGCGGGACTGCCCGGCGAATGCGCGGATGGGCGGACGCACTGGCGACGCTGAAGCGCCGCTTGCTCGAGTCGTTGGGCTTTGCGCTATTGCTCGTATGCTTTTTGCTGGTGCTGGCATTGCTGACCTATGACCCGCGGGACCCGTCGCTGAATACGGCGGTCGACGCGGCACCACACAACTTTCTCGGCTATAGCGGGGCTGTTCTTGCGGATCTCCTGCGGCAGAGCCTCGGCTTTGCTGCTTTTTTGATTCCGATGGTGTTGTTCGGCTGGTGTTTTCGTTTGCTGCTAAATCGCTCGCTCGTATCGCTCTGGCTCAAGGTGGCGCTGCTTCCGGTGGTCCTCGTGTTGGGGGCATTCTCGCTCTCGGTTCTTGATGTCGGGACGCTCCCTCCGGAGGCGAAGTTCGGCGGTGCTATCGGATGGGGCCTACAAGGCCTGCTGGTGCATGCCTCGTTAAGCCCCGTGGCATTGCCAATCTCGGTTGTGGCGGCGGGCATCGTCGGCCTGCTGTTACTGTTGATCATGGGCCTCTCCTGGCGGGACTGGCGCGACATCGGTGAAGGGGCAGGGCGCAATATGTCTCGCATCGGCACGTTTTCCGGCCGCCGCACGATCGCAACAGCGGGGGTCGCCGATCGGCTGGTCCGCAATTGGCGGGACGGCCGCCGCCCCGTTGCAACCGCGAGCGCCTCCGGCTTATGCGGGCCAGGTCGACCGGCCGTTGTGACCGTGTTGCCGGACCGGCGCGAGCCGCGCCTTGATCGCGGCGCATCGGGTACCGCGGACGAGGGGCGTAACCGGGGCGGGCTGATCCGCTTTATCGCGCCCAGGGCGAAGCCGCTCGCACCCGGAAAACGTGCCGATCAGGAGCGACAGCCGACACTCGACCTCGAACCAAACGAGCAACCCTTGCTGCCCTCGCTTGAACTCTTAGCAAGACCGCAGGTAATCAAGACCGAGGAGGTCGACGAGGAAGCGCTGGGAAAAAACGCTCGCCTTCTCGAGACGGTGCTGGAGGATTTCGGCATCCGCGGTCAAATCGTACAAGTTCGTCCTGGCCCAGTCGTGACGCTTTACGAGCTTGAGCCAGCGCCGGGGATCAAGGCCTCGCGGATCATTGGGCTCGCCGACGACATCGCACGCTCGATGAGCGCGATCTCGGTGCGGGTTGCTGTTGTGCCCGGACGCAACGTGATCGGCATCGAGCTGCCGAACCGCAGAGCCGAAACTGTTTTTCTGCGCGAACTTCTCGGCTCCCCGGTGTATGACAAACATCCTGGACGTCTCGCTTTGATCCTGGGAAAGGATATTTCCGGCGAACCGGTCCTCGCCGACTTGGCAAAGATGCCGCATCTGTTGATCGCGGGGACAACGGGGTCAGGAAAGTCGGTCGGCATCAACACGATGATCTTGTCCATCCTGTATCGGATGCCACCCGACCGTTGCAAATTCATCATGATCGATCCGAAGATGCTGGAACTTTCGGTCTATGACGGGATTCCACATCTCCTTGCCCCAGTGGTCACCGATCCGCGCAAAGCCGTTATGGCGCTCAAATGGACGGTGCGCGAAATGGAAAACCGTTATCGCAAGATGTCAAAGCTTGGGGTGCGCAACATTGACGGGTTTAACGGGCGGCTCGTCGAAGCGCAGCGCAATGGCGAGAGCCTGATCAGCAAAGTGCAAACGGGCTTCGATCCGGAAACTGGTCGGCCGATCTTTGAGTCACAACCCTTCGACACCAGCGAGCTGCCACTGATCGTCGTCGTTGTGGACGAGATGGCAGATCTGATGCTGGTTGCCGGCAAGGAGATCGAAGCGGCGATCCAACGGCTAGCGCAAATGGCGCGCGCTGCCGGTATCCACATTATCATGGCCACTCAGCGCCCGTCGGTTGATGTTATCACGGGCACCATCAAGGCGAATTTCCCCACCAGAATTAGCTTTCAGGTGACGTCGAAGATCGACAGCCGCACGATCCTCGGCGAAGGAGGTGCCGAGCAGCTCCTGGGTCGCGGCGACATGCTCTACATGGCTGGGGGTGGCCGCATCACGCGTGTCCACGGCCCCTTTGTCTCTGACGAGGAGGTCGAGCGCATCGTGTCGTTCCTCAAGACGCGCGGAGAACCCGATTACATCGACGAAATCACCGAGGATGATGGCGGCCCGCTCGACCTGCAGGGAAACGAAGACGACGGTGATGCTGGCGACGTGCTCTATGGACAAGCTGTGGCTGTAGTATGCCGTGAGCGCAAAGCCTCGACCAGCTTCGTGCAGCGCCATCTGCAAATCGGGTACAATCGCGCCGCCCGCATCATCGAGCGGATGGAAGCTGAGGGCATCGTCAGCGCTGCCAATCACGTCGGAAAACGCGAGGTCTTGGCCCGTGGCGGCGATTGACCGCACTCGACGGCGGCCCTGGCCGCATTACTATGGGAGGCCGTGCGACGCCGATGAAACGGAACGGGTTGAGATCGTGGGCAGTCCCCTAAGCGGCGACAGCCGGTCGACTTTCGTCGAGCGGTGTTGTGTTCGCCGGCGTGTTGTTGTTGCATCCCTCTTACCGGCGCTGACAATGTTGCAGGCCGCCCTCTCAAGCGCAGCCGTTTCACCGCCGCCGGTCGCGTTGACCCCAATGGACATGGACGACTTGCGGCGTATCACCGCGTATTTGAATGGCATACATACGATGACCGCCCGGTTCCGACAGTCCTCCTCTAGCGGCGGTACCGCCACCGGAGCTTTGTGGATGGTTCGGCCCGGCCGGATGCGGTTCGAATACGACCCACCTTCGCCGGTCCTGCTAATCGCCGACCGATTCTATGTCTATTATGTGGACAAACAGCTCGCCGAGATGTCGAAAGTCGGGTTGAAGTCGACGCCGGCATGGTTTCTGCTGCGCGACCCCATTACCTTTGACGATCTTGTCATCAACCGCTTCGAGCGAGGCGCGAACGCCTTGACCATTACTGTCACCCAGCCGACAGAACCGGACAACGGCAGTCTGACTATGGTCTTCAACAGTCAGCCGCTGGCGCTGCGTCAGTGGACGATCGTTGATCAACAGCGGAAGACAACGACGGTTTCGATCTTTGACGCGCAGTTCGGAGTGGCGCTCGACCCGGAGTTGTTTGTATATCACGATCCGTTTGCCGCCGGCCGCCGCCAGTATCAACCCTGAGTTCAACCCCGATGCCCGTGTACCACATGCCGCTCGTCGGCATCCCCAGCTGCCTCCGCACGGTCAAAGAGCGAGTCTTCCACGGGGTAAACGAGAAATATCCGAATGCGGTGATCGATGCCGCGGGGTGTCTGCCGGTATTGATCCCGGCGGTGGGGTCGAAGGTCGACGTCCGCGCGCTGCTCGACCGGCTCGATGGGCTGCTGCTGACCGGCAGTCCGTCGAATGTCCATCCCAGCCATTACGGCGCCGAGCCGAGCCACCCGGAAATCCTGCACGATCCGGAGCGCGACGCGACGACGCTGCCGTTGATCCGCGAAGCGGTCCGGCGCGACCTGCCGATTTTGGCGATCTGTCGCGGCATCCAGGAACTGAACGTGGCGCTTGGCGGTACGCTGCACCAGCGGGTTCACGAGGTCCCCGGCCGACTCAATCACCGCTCGCCAAAAGACTCTCCCGACGGCCCATATGGACCTGCCCATACCATTGCGCTGACCCCGGGCGGGCTTCTGGTGTCGCTCGCCGGCGCCTCCGAAGTGGTGGTCAATTCGTTGCACTCCCAAGGTATCGATCGGCTTGCCCCCAGACTTCGCGTCGAGGCAGTGGCCCCCGACGGACAGATCGAAGCAGTGAGCCTGTCCGAGGCGCGATTCGTCGTCGGCGTGCAATGGCACCCCGAGTACAAAGCCCTGGGGAACCCGTTCTCCAGCGCCCTGTTCTCGGCCTTTGCCGAGGCATGTGGCGCAACCACCGCGGGATCTCCGTCTATCTTCAACGCGGCATGAGGGAATTACAGTTGGTTCCCGAGCGCAGCATGCATTTTTGCCGCTCCGGGCATGCGGGAATCGCGGCTTTGTTTTCTATCGCACGGCCCCCATCTGTTTAATTCAGAAGCGGAGAGAGCTTCAAGCTCTCCTTAGAACGGGCCTGTCTCCCCTGTGGGTCCGGTTTCCCCCAAACGCTTCTGACATGTAGGCGCCCGGTCTTCCCCCCCGACCGGGCGCCGATGTTTTGGACTACCCTCCTCGCACCGGTTGCCCCAACCGCTGACCCATGCTTCAGTGCGGACCCCCGATCAAAGGCGTCGGATGAGCCGTGACATTGCGCTTGGTCACCTGGAACATCAACTCAATCCGGCCCAGGATCGACAATGTGCGGCGGCTGATCACGGAATGGGCCCCGGAGGTCCTGTGCCTACAGGAGACCAAGACCCCCGACGAGCTGTTCCCGCGCGAGCCATTCGACGCGCTCGGCTACCGCCATATGCTAGTGCACGGGATGAAAGGCTACAATGGCGTCGCCATCCTGTCGCGGATCCCGTTCAAATCGCCCGAAATTCGCGCCTGGTGTGCCCGGACTGATTGCCGCCACGCGACCGTCGAGCTGCCGGGCGGCATCGAGCTCCACAACATCTACGTCCCGGCGGGCGGTGACCTGCCCGACCCGGCACAGAACCCGAAATTTGCCCATAAGCTCAGGTTTCTCGACGAGCTGACGGCATGGTTCGCGGCGGAACGGCAGGACGGTCGCTCGATGATCGCGGTCGGCGATCTGAACATCGCGCCGCTGGAGACCGACGTCTGGTCGCACAGGCAGCTCCTGAGCGTCGTCAGTCACACCCCGGTCGAGGTCGAACGCCTCGGGCTCCTCCAGCAGACGGGCGGGTTTGTCGACGCCGTCAGGCGCTTTGTGGCGCCGCCGCAGCGCCTCTACACTTGGTGGAGCTATCGGGCACGTGACTGGGCGGCCTCGGATCGGGGTCGCCGGCTCGATCATATCTGGGTAACGCCCTCGCTCGCAGGCGCGCTCTCTGAGACCCGCGTTTACCGAGACAGCCGCGGTTGGGAGAAGGCCTCCGACCATGTACCGGTCATGGTGACGATCGGACGCTGACGCGACGGTAGATGTTGTAGCGACCGGGAGCGACGCCGCTCGGCAGCCCCAGCGGGGCAAGTTCGTCCACCGCAATCGGCGGCTCGCTGACGAGCACTCCACCCGCGCACAGCAGCGGCACGATCAGCGGTGGGAGTTCCGCCGCGAGAGCCCGGCTCGCCGCGACATCCCCCGTCGCGGGATCGAAATGCGCCACAGCTATCCGACCCCCAAGTCGCTCGCGGGCCGTTTGCAGAGTATCGCACATATCGCCCAGGAGGAGGAGTTCGGCAGGCGGCAGGCAATCGGGATGCGCTGCAACCCGGCGCTCGCAGACGTAGATTCTTCGATCCGGAAAGAGCTGTCGCAGATGGTCATAGGTCCGACCGTTGCCGAGCCCAAGCTCGAGCACGTCCCCGTCCAATTCCCGGACGAGGTGGGCCGCTAGATCGAGGCAGGCGCGCTGAGCCTCAAGCCGACGGATAAAGCTGTCGAGCCGGCTCACGACCGATCAGGCGGCGATGCCGGCGTCCTCGCGCAATCGCTGTACTTCGTTAAGCGCGGTGCTCAGCTGATTGTTGGTTGCAGTGAGCCGGTCAGCCAGTTCCTGCATGATCGACACCGCCATCGCCGGGAATTCGCGGACCATGCGCATGAACAGCTCCTTTGAGATGCGCAGGGCGACGACGCGGTCTTTGGCACGCACCGTCGCGTTGCGCGGCGCGTCGCACAGGATCCCCATATCGCCGACGAACTCGTTGGCGCCGAGCGTCGCCACGATCACCGGTCCACCGGAGGTTTCGAGGACGACCTCGGCATGGCCGTCGATGATCAGATACGCCGCGTCGGCGGGATCTCCCTGCCGCATCAGCGGCTTGCCGGGATCGAAGCCGACCCGCTCGCTCATGAACGCCAACAACTTCAGCTTGGCAGGCTCGATCTCGGCAAACATCGGCACGCGCCGGAGCAGCTCGAATTCTTGCTTGAGGCTCATCTCTTTCCTCCCATCATTCTAGGGCTGCCCTGCCGGTTAATCATTCCGCGGCGATGAGCAAAGACATCAGCGACGTGTGTCCGTCAAGCTCGGACGGGGCGCCCTGTTCTTGGAGCTTGCTGTTGCTGAGCACGAGGACGCGGTCGAAGTTTCGCGCGAGGCTCGCCCGATGCAGCACCCAAATGATGCCTCGGCCGGTGAACTCCTCCTTCAATCCCTTGGTCACTCTCGACTGCGCCTGGCCGTCGAGCGCAGAGGTCGCCTCGTTGAGGATCAGAAGGTCGGGCCGCTTGAGCACCGCACGGGCGATCCCTGCCTTCTGCCGCTCGGCAAAAGACAGGCGCGATCCGCCGGTGCCGACATTGTAATCGAGCCCGACATCGATGACGGTATGGCGGAGCGATAGCGCATCGACCACCTCGGCGAGCACCGAAGGGACCCGGATCGGCGCATCGGCCTCGCCATAGGCGATCTTGCCGAACAGGATGTTGTCCTGCACCGAGGCGGCCGCGTTATAGCGTTCGGCGTCGAAAAACTCGATCTGCGGCCGCGCCTCTGCCGGCAGATCGGCCCGAAATACTTGGCGCGCCTCGAGTAGACGATTCTGCATCACCCCGTCGAGGACATCGAGCCGGTGCCGGGCCGGGATCAGTCTGAAGGGCAACGAGAGAAGTTTCGTACGATCGGCCTCGCCGAGTGCCTCGGGCCCGCCGCCGCCGATACGCCCGAGGATAGCGACGAACTCAGGAAGATCGTCTGCGCTGATGAAGCTGAATTGCTCGAAGAACTCGTGATCGGGCGGCAGGTCCGCGAACAATTCGACCATCGTCTCGGCCACCTGCTTGCCGGCTTCGACGAGGTCGTCGATCAGCCCGACCTTTGCGAGAACCCGTAGCACGTAGGTGTTGTCGGCGAGCGCTTCGAAATCGAAAGCCGGACCGATCGGAGTGCCGAACAGCAAATTTTCCGCCACCGAGGCATTGGAGTTGAACCGATCGACGTCATAGGTTTCGACGAGATGCGTGATGTCGTCCTCGACAAGCCGGCGCGCGAGCGCCTTGCGCGCCTCGAGAAGGCGTGCGGCGGCTTCGGGGGAAGCTTCGGGGTCGAGGCGCCAGCGCAGCCCCGAGGTGTAGACGACCTCGTCGAAGTCGAGACGGGCCAAGACCTCGATGATCCGTGTCGACAGACCCTCGTTGTCGCCGACCCCGGCGCTTTCGTAATCGAGCCAGTCCGCATCAAGGTCGAAGTCGATGTTGCCGGACTGTTGTGCCTCGTAGACCTGGGCGGAGCGGCGTTTGGCGGCCGCCGGATCGTATTCGGCTGGTCGGATCGGGCGGTGGCGCAGGCCGAGCAGAAGATTGTCGCGTAAGGTGCCGGCAAACAGATAAGGGGCCGCGCCGACATAGCCGATCCGGCGGCCGGTCACCGCGGTCGGAAGGGTTGCGAGGTCGATGCCGCCGATCGTAATCCGGCCACTCGTCGGCCGGATCAGACGGGCGAGCAGCAAAGCAAGCTCGTTCTTGCCGCTGCCGCCTTGGCCGATGATCGCAACGTGCGCGTCGAGCGGGACGCTAAAGGTGACGCCGTCGAGGACGCGGGAGCCGCCGTCCTCGGCGAGCGACAAATTGGCGACAGCGAGCTCGCCCTTCAGCGGTGACACCGCCTCGGGCTCCTCGAGCTGCAGCCGAATGTCCATCATGCCAGCGGGCTGGAATTGCTCGACGATCTGCTCGTACTTGATCTTAGAATCCTGGAACAACTGATAGAAGACGAGGAGCTCGTTCCATGGTGACGCCAAGTCTTTTTGGGCGAAAACCACGGCTGCCAGCGCGCCGGAGGAAAGCTCACCGCGGATGACCAGATAACCACCAATCAAAAAGAAAAAGAACGGCGTCAACTGGCCGAGAAAGTTGTTGAGAAACTTGACAAAAAATTTCCGCTGATAGATTTCGAAGCGAATATCGTAAATTGTGCCCAAGAGATGGGCAAAGCCGGTTAGCTGCAGCTTGGCGTTATCGTTGGCAAGGATGTCGCCGATTCCCGCCGCCGTTTCGTGGACGCGGTCGGCGACCTGGCGGATCGTGCGCACACGCCGTTTGCCAAGCTGGTTCACCTTGCGCTGCAGTTTCGGGATCAGATAGCCCTGCACGGGAAAGAGAGCCGAAGCGGCGAAGCCCAGCACCGGATCCTGCATGAACATGAAGAAGATGATCGTCAGCAAAGTGCCGCCTTGGAAGGCCGGCGTCGCGACGGCTTCGCCGATGAAGCCGCCCATGGATTCGGACTCTGCCGTGATCATCGGAATGATCTGAGCGGATGAGGTTTTCTGAAAATAGGACAGCGGAAAAAGCAACATCCGCTGATACAGCTGATAGCGGAACCGCCGCAACATGCGCTCGCTTAGCCGTCCCTTGAAAGTATTTATATAGTATTTGAAGCCGCCATTGATGAAGACGAGAGCTAAGAACACGGTGCACAGCAGCATCAGATAGGCGATCTGATCTAATTCGAAGCCGAAAATGTTCTGCGGAAAATGCTTTTCTGTTGCGATAGCGCCATTGATAATCGTTTTCGGAAGTTTGAGCGAGTAGTAAAGGAAAGGAAAGGAGGCCATTGTCAACATGAGCAGTAGGAGCTGTTGCCGCAGGCTGTGCCGCAGGATGAAACGATAGATCGTCGACTGGAGCGCGCTCGGATCCCTGGCGTCCTTCTCCGGCGGTTTGACTGCGGCTGTCGGTGTCGGCTGCTTCTGCCGCTCGGGGAGAAATCCGCGCCGTCCCCGTGTTGGTCGAAGCACATCTTCGGCTGTGCTGACCAGCGCTGCTACTCCCTTCATGGCCATAACCTTCATGAAAAGATCATTTCGCGGCGGGGCGACGTGTGCAATAGTCTCTGCGCCGGTTCGACGAGAGAGTCCGCGTGGCCCTTCGCCGTCACCATAAACGGGTGCTCATTTACAGCCATGACAGCTTCGGGCTCGGGCATTTGCGCCGGTGCCGAGCCATCGCCCATTCGCTGGTCGATTCCGATCCTGCGGTTTCGGTGTTGATCCTATCTGGATCTCCAATCATCGGCAGTTTCGATTTCCGTTCCCGCGTCGATTTTGTGCGGGTGCCCGGCGTCATCAAGCTGCGCAACGGGGAATATGTTTCGCTAAATCTGCATATCGATATCGAGGAGACGCTGGCAATGCGCTCTTCGATCATTCGGCACACTGCGGATATTTTCGACCCCGACCTATTGATTGTCGATAAAGAGCCGTTGGGATTGCGCGGTGAGGTCCGCGACACGCTCGATCTCCTACAGCGCCGCGGGACGGCCTTGATTCTCGGGCTGCGCGACGTAATGGACGATCCCGAGGCACTAGAGAGCGAGTGGGAACGGAAGCAAGCGGTCCCGGCGCTGGCCGAGTACTACGACGAGATTTGGGTGTACGGCTTGCCGCAGATCTGCGATCCGCTCGCCGGGCTCGCGGTGCCGAGGGGCGTGCGCCAGCGCATGACCTATACAGGCTATCTTCGGCGCAACTCAGCCGAACCCCAGGTCACGCCCGAAATTCTGGACATTCTTGAGAGCCAATTTGTGCTGGTCACGCCCGGCGGTGGAGGAGACGGCGAAGCGTTGATCCATTTGGTTCTCTCAGCCTATGAGTACGATCGCGCCATTCCGCTCCCTGCTTTGCTCGTCTTCGGTCCCTTCATGCTCCCCGAGCAACGGGCGGAGTTCGCAAACCGAGCTTCACGGCTACCGAACGTCCGCGCCATCACTTTCAACGCGCGGCTCGAATCCCTGATGGCGCGCGCCGCCGGTGTCGTCGCTATGGGCGGCTACAACACCTTTTGCGAAATTCTCTCTTTTGACAAGCCAGCTCTGATTGTACCGCGAACAGCGCCCCGTCTGGAGCAGTTCATCCGGGCCCAACGTGCTACCGAACTCGGCCTCCTAACGATGCTATCCGAGCAAGAGGGTCGCGACCCGAGAGCGATGGCCGCGGCCCTCCGCGGTTTGACTAGACAGGCCCCGCCCTCGACCGTCGTGATCCCTGGCTTGCTCGACGGAATGCCGAATGTTAACCGGCTAGCGCGAAAATGGCTCGATGAGGGTCGGGCCGGCTGCTTCGCGACACGTGAGCGTCTCGAAGCGTGAGCGTGGTTCCGTCGTCACCACCGGCGGCCGGTCGTGTCGTTTTTGTTCTGAAAGGCTATCCGCGACTATCCGAGACTTTTATTGCTCAAGAGATCTTTGGTCTCGAACAACGCGGGCTAGAAATCCTGATCGTCTCATTGCGCCATCCGACGGATCGCACGACGCATCCGGTCCACCAGCTGATCCGTTCCGCCCTGCTGTACCTTCCGGAATATCTGTATCAAGAGCCACGTCGTGTCTGGCGGGGATGGTTGCGTTCGCACCGCCGCGCAGGATATCGCGTGGCGCGGAATGCTTGGTTCGCCGATCTACGACGCGACCCGACACCAAACCGCGTCCGTCGCTTTGGCCAGGCGCTAGTGTTGGCGGCAGAGCTGCCCGAGAATGTCAAGCACCTCCACGCACATTTCCTCCATACGCCAGCCTCGGTTGCCCGCTATGCCGCGTTGATCACAGGTCTCAGCTGGACAGTTTCGGCACATGCCAAAGATATCTGGACGGTTCCGGCATGGGAGAAGCGCGCAAAACTTGCCGAGGCCCGTTGGGTAGTGACCTGTACGGAAGCTGGGCGGAGCCACCTCGCGAGCCTGGCATCTCGCCGCGACACAGTCGCGCTCTGTTATCACGGACTCGACCTCGAGCGATTTCCGGCGGCGCCACCGCGATCGGATGGGGGCGACGGCAGCGATCCTGAACATCCAGTCATCCTCCTGTCGGTCGGGAGGCTGGTTGCCAAAAAGGGCTACGAGCACTTACTAGCGGCGCTTGCGCTCCTGCCCCCGGGTCTGGAATGGCGCTTCGTTCATATCGGCGGCGGCACACTCAGGACCGCGCTGATACACCGGGCCGGGCGCCTGGGTCTGTCGCACAAGATCGAATGGCGCGGGACCTTAGCACAACCCGACGTGCTCGCCGGCTACCGCCAGGCGGATCTGTTCGTGCTCGCCTCAAAAGTAGCTAAGGACGGCGATCGCGATGGCCTGCCCAACGTCCTTATCGAGGCGCAGAGCCAGCGGCTCGCCTGCGTCGCAACCGACGTATCGGGGATCCCCGAGTTGATCGAGCGAGGAGTGACGGGGTTGCTCGTGCCTCCCGATGACCCAGTAGGGCTTGCTCAAGCGATGATCGCGCTAATCCGCGATCCCGTGAGGCGAGCTGCGCTGGGCGCCGCTGGGGAGCGCCGCGTGCGCAGCACCTTCGCGATGAAATCTGGGATCGATGTGCTTGCGGAACGCTTTGGCCTGCTTCCGGCTGATCGGCGGGCGATTAGTCTGCGGGGTACCTCCCAGCCGTTGCGCTATGCCCATCGCCTTGGGGAGGATACGGTTTTGCAGGCAGCCAGTTCTCCACTCCGCGGGGTTCTCGTGCCTCAACAGTCGGAGAAATAGCCTCGACAGGGTGGTCCTCAGGCGCATGCGCATCGCCTTCTACGCGCCGCTGAAGCCGCCTCATCACCCGGTCCCGTCCGGTGATCGTCAAATCGCGCAGCTGTTCCTCGCCGCCTTACGGCTTGCCGGACATGACCCCGTTCTGATCTCGCGTTTTCGCAGCTATGAGGGGTATGGCGATGGCCTCCGACAGGCCCGACTGGCTGTACTCGGAAAGCGGATCGCCGACCGTCTTCTCCGCCACTGCCAGCAGTTTCCTCAACTTACGCCAGAACTCTGGTTCTCTTATCATCTTTATCACAAGGCGCCCGATTGGCTGGGGCCGACGGTCACAGGCGCGCTAGGTATCCCATATGTTGTTGCCGAGGCTTCCATGACCCCGATACAGGCGCTCGGTCCTTGGGCAGCTGGCCATCGCGCTGCCGAAAGCGCGATCAGGCGAGCTGATGCGGTAATCGGACTGAACCCGGAAGATCGGGAGTGCATTTTGCCGTTGTTGCGCGAGCCTTGGCGCTGGGTTGCCCTCAAGCCGTTTGTCGACGCGGCGACCTATGGTCGAATAGGGAAACCAGAGGGCGGGACGTCCCGCCTGATAACGGTCGCGATGATGCGCCACGGTGACAAACTCGCCTCTTACCGCCTTCTCGGCGACTCGCTGTGTCGTCTGCTCGATTTGCCCTGGTCGTTGGAAGTGGTCGGCGACGGTCCTGCACGACGCGATGTCGAGAATGCACTCGCCCCGCTCAACGAGCGAGTGACCTGGACAGGATCGCTTGGCCGCGTGGCGCTCGCGGAGCGGCTCGCCTCGGCAGATCTCTTCGTCTGGCCCGCCTGCAACGAAGCCTTTGGCATGGCGCTGCTTGAGGCACAGGCTAGCGGGTTGCCCGTGGTGGCTGGAGCGGACGGCGGAGTCGGAGAAATCGTCGTACCGGAGGTTACCGGACTCCTCGTCGCACCGGGAGACGCCCCCGCCTTCGCCGCGGCGGTGCGCAGTATGATGCTCGATCACGGTCGGCGGTCGGCATTCGCGAAAGCGGCGCGAGAGCGTGTTTTCTTGGTGCATGATCTCCCGGTCGCCGCGCACCGATTGGGCGTGGTGATCGATACGCTCGGTCGGGCTGGTGCTGGGTGATACAAATCTGGGACCAGATTGTCCGGTCGACGGCGCGCCTGTCTCCAGCCAACCACCGCAATTCTTCGCGTGGAGTTTCGTGAGCGCCTCCGTCCTGTTTTACGTCCAGCACCTGCTTGGTATCGGGCACGTGCAGCGCGCTTTCCGGCTCGCCGATGCGATCGCGCGTGAAGGCATCAGGGTTACCCTCGTCTCAGGCGGAGAACCTCCCCTAGGACCTATTCACGCGGCGTCTGCGCGCATTGTTCAGCTTCCGCCGATCAAAGCCCGCGACGCGACTTTCAAGGCACTCGTCGGTCCGGACGGCCAGCCGATCGACGAAAAATTGCAAGGAGCTCGTCGGGGCGCGCTGCTCGCCGCCTTTGAATCGGTGTGGCCCGATGCCGTCGTAATCGAAGCATTTCCATTCGGGCGGCGGGCGTTCCGCTTCGAGATTGAACCGTTGATCGAAGCGGCACGATCGCGCCGTCCTCGACCGCTGATTCTCTGCTCGGTTCGGGACATCGTAGTCGTACCTGACCAGACGAACCGCATTCGCGAGATCATCCATCGGGTGCAGGCCGATTTCGACTTCGTGCTCGTTCACAGCGATCCGGCCTTCTTACCGCTAGAAGCGAGTTTTTCTGCTGCGTCGGAGATCGCCGATCGCCTTATTTATACAGGTTACATTGGTGACTCAGATCAAGCCGATGTGGGAGACGAGATCGCGGGAGCGAACGAGGTATTGGTCTCGGTTGGCGGAGGTGCTGTCGGCGCCACCCTCCTGTCGATGGCGCTCGAGGTCAGGCGGCGCGGATGCCTCGCCGGTCTCACTTGGCGTCTGTTCGCAGGACCCAACCTGCCAGAGCGGGCATTCGGAACCCTCGCGGGTACTCTGCCCGAAGGCGTGGTCCTCGAACGCTATCGCCTGGAATTCCCGCAGATGCTGCGGCGCTGTCGCGTCTCTGTGAGCCAAGCGGGCTACAACACCGTCCTTGACATTCTCGCCGCCCGCACTCCAGCGGTTGTCGTGCCGTTCGCGTCCGAACGGGAAACCGAGCAGCAGTTGCGAGCGGAACGGTTGGCTTCCCGCGGCGTCCTCGAACTCGTTCGAGAGACCGACCTGACGCCGGCCCGGCTCGCTCACGCGATCGAACGCGCGATTGAGTGCGGCCCCGGGGCGATCTCGGTCGACACAGGCGGGGCGCGCCGCTCGGCCCGCCTAATCGCGAACCTAATCCGTGATCCCGCGAGCGTCACCACCGGGCAGGCTAATGCGTCGGTCTGAGAATGCCGCACCTCTGCTCTCGGCAGGAGGGAACCTCCGTCCTGACTGCTAATATCGCCCTGCCGGCGATCCGACCAACTTAGAGGCGAAGCTCGCTTCTTTGCGGTAATCAAGATCATAAAATTGCCTAATACAAATGGCATACCTCCGTCGATCGCGGCTGGACGAAGGAGGTGCAGATAGCTGATGGGCTTATACCAAAACCGTCAAGTTTGAGCGCGGCAAGCAGCCGTTCGAAAAAAGGTCCGGTTGGGCACAATCGGTCGGTCTGTTACACAACCTGAAGGAGAGATCTTGCTGCAGACTTGCTGCAGATGCAGCGCCAGCCGATCGCCGACGCAACCATTTGTTGCGACTGGCGGCAGCCCGGGACGCCGGCCGATACGTATCGACCGGAGGGGCCGGCTTCACACGTTTTCCCGGAAACCGAGCGGGAGCCAATCCTTGCCGCTCCACCTACTAGTCCCGACCACTGGCGCATGATCGCCCGAGCACCCGCGCGCTTGCACGGGTGCATCGACGGCGATTTCAAACTGATGCATTACCCGAGCGGACAGGGATTTTGTATCCCGGTCAGACCGCGGTAATATCGGCAAATGAGCTATCGGCCCCGGGAGGATTCGGCGACAATCGTGGGATGGCCCAATCTGGTCGACGAACTCGATCAGTGGAGAGACGCGGGGCGGGTCGCAACCCTCTGGTGGCGCGATGATGATGCGGCGACAGCGAGCAGTCGGCTCGACCGTCTCGTTTCGATTGCCGGCGACGTCCCAATTTCGCTCGCGGTCATTCCAGCCGCGGCCGATCTGGGACTTGCTGCGTGGCTCACCTGCCCCTCGCGGTCTCCCCGTCTCGCTGTCCTTCAGCACGGTTGGTGCCATGTGAGCCACGCTATCAACCGCAAGAAGAGCGAGTTCCCGCCCGAGCGCTCCCGCACGGCCGTGGCATCCGACTTGGCAACAGGCCGAGCGCGGCTGACGGCGCTTTTCGGGACCCGTGCGCTCCCAGTCCTGGCACCGCCTTGGAATCGTTTTGCGTCGTGTTTTCTGCCACTCTTCCCTGCTTGCGGCCTTGGCGCGATCTCACGCGCAAAGCCGCGGCGCACTCCTTGGCCGGCACCCGGCGTCACCGAGGTGAACGTTCATATCGATCTCGTCGCGTGGGCAGGGGACCGCGGTTTTATAGGGGAGGAGGCGGCGCTGGGTGGAATAGTTAGACACTTGCAGGCGCGTCGCCTTGGCGAAGTCGATGCCCAGGAGCCAACCGGAATTCTGACGCACCACCTAGTACAGGACGAGGCAACAGACCTGTTCCTTCGCCGGCTCGTCGCAATCACTGAGGAACACCCTGGGACAAGCTGGCTCGATGCAGCGGAAGTATTCGCGGACGCCCTTTGCCCCGGGCGATGACCTGTTACGCTTACCCGGCCTCAGCTATGTATGGTGATTACGTTCGCGCCGCTGCCGGGTTCGTCCCGACCGCAGCAATCCTCGCAGCCATGCCCGTCGGCACGGTTGCGGCCACTGCGTTGATGGGCTTCGTAGCGCTCTTTGCGGTATTCGGTGTGCGTACGATACTTCGCCACGGTACCCGTTTCGAGATGACCGAGTCGGCTCTGCGCGCGTCGGGACTGCGTCGCACGTCGATCGCTTGGGGGGAACTCGACCGTATGACGCTCGCTTACTATTCCACGCACCGCGATCGCCGCGACGGCTGGATGCAGCTCGAACTTCGCTCCGGGTGGACGAAGGTACGCTTGGACAGTCGGATCGAGGGTTTTGCCGAGCTGGTCGATAAATCGGCCAGAGCTGCGAAGTCCCGCGGGTTAACATTCAATGCGGCTACCTTAGCCAATTTGGCTGCCCTTGGGGTCAGTTTACACGCCGAGCGCAGCGTCCGGGACGCGGCGGGAGATCCCGTTTGACCGATCTCCTCACCATCCGCGACCTGCATGTTCGCTTCGCCGCCCCAGGCGGCTTCATTCGAGCGGTCACGGGGGTCTCGTTCCGCGTGCGACCGCGGTCAACCGTGGCGCTCGTCGGCGAATCCGGCTCTGGAAAGTCGGTGGTCAGTCAGACCATTCTTCGCATCCTGCCGCGCAACGGGGTTATTACCCGTGGTGAGATCTTGTTTGCCGATCCCCGGCTCGACGGCGAGGTCGTTGATCTGGCGAAGCTGCCGAGCGATGGCGAGCAGATGCGGGCGATCCGCGGTGGGCGCATTTCGATCATCTTCCAGGAGCCTATGACCTCACTGTCCCCGGTTCATACCATCGGCAATCAGGTCAGCGAGGCGCTGCGGCTCCATCGACCGGTAAGCGCTGCTCAGGCCTCGGAGTTGACTGAGGAGATGCTACGCCTCGTTGGATTCCCAGATCCCAAGCGGGCCGTGCGTAGTTATCCCTTCGAGCTGTCCGGCGGGCTGCGCCAGCGTGCCATGATCGCGATGGCGCTGGTCTGCCGCCCGGCGCTGCTGATTGCTGACGAGCCGACGACGGCGCTCGACGTGACCATCCAGGCGCAAATCCTCAAGCTGATTATCGAGCTCCAGCACGAGCTCAGCATGGCGGTGCTGTTGATCACCCACGACCTTGGTGTCGTTGCCAACGTCGCCGAGGAAATTGTGGTGATGTACCATGGCGAGATCATGGAGAGCGGTACCCTCGATGACATCTTTCGGCGAGCGGAGCATCCCTATCTGCAGGCGCTGCTGCGCGCGGTCCCACACTTCGACATGAAGCCCGGGGAGCGCCTCGTCCCGATCCGCGAGATCCCCCCGGGAGATGCGCCGCATCTGATGGCCGAGAAGGCGGAATGGCCGGCTGGTGCCGATGGGCCGCTGGTCGACTGCGTCGGTGTACGAAAGACTTTTACCATCCGCAAGAGCGGGTGGTTCGGAAGCGGAAGATCGGGTCCGCAGGTCGTTGCCGTCGACGGTATCAGCCTGAGAATAGAGCGCGGCGAATGTCTCGGGCTGGTCGGCGAGAGTGGGTGCGGCAAGACCACCTTGAGCAAACTGCTGCTGAGGGCTGTATCACCCGATTCAGGATCGATCCATTTCAACGACCGCGGACGGCTCATCGATGTGCTCTCTCTGGATAGCGAGGATTTGAAGCGGTTTAGACGGCAAGTGCAGTTCATCTTCCAAGACCCGTTCGGATCGCTGAACCCGCGGATGACGGTCTATGACATCATCGAGGAGCCGCTCGTGATCCACGGGATCGGCGATGTTCGCTCGCGTCGTGAGATGGTGCATGAACTAGTCACCCTCGTTGGCCTCGACCCCCGGCATGCCAAGCGTTACCCGCACAGCTTTTCAGGAGGTCAGCGCCAGCGCATCGGGATTGCGCGCGCTCTTGCATTGCGGCCCGATCTGGTAATCTGCGATGAACCGACATCAGCGCTCGACGTTTCGATCCAAGCACAGATTCTCAACTTGCTAATGGATTTGAAGAAGAAACTCTCGCTAACTTACCTTTTCATTTCCCACAATCTCGCGGTCGTCGACTATATCGCCGATCGCATCGCGGTGATGTGTGCCGGCCGGATCGTCGAAATCGCCGATCGCGCAACGCTGTTTCGCAATCCGGTGCATCCCTACACACTGGCTTTGCTCGCGGCCGTGCCCACGCCGGATCCGTCACGCTCGCTCGACCTTCATCAGCTGATGGAGGATAAAGCCTCGGATCCGGCTGCTTGGCCCGAGCCGTTCCGCCGTGAACCGATGAACTCACCCCCGCTGATCGAGATCGGTCCAGGCCACTGGGTGGAGGCGAGGGCGTCGCCGAGCGTGATGGCGGCTCGGGCCGGCGACGCCGTCTCGGCCTAAAGCGGAGAGACCAAAGAAATCAAATTAATGGGGAGGAGCGATGTGAAACGGATCGGCCTCGTCGTGGCTCTCTCGGTTGCCGTTCCCGGCACGGTCCAGGCCGAGCTGCAGGAGACGCCGTTTTTCCAACAAGACGTAGCCAGCGGAAAGCTGTCCAGGGTCGACGAACGGCTGCCAAGCGATCGGAAAGTTGCGGATTCGGAGACAATCGGCGATCCCGGCGGCGAGTTGCGGATGTTGATGGGCGGGCCCAAGGACACCCGCATGATGGTGGTTTACGGGTATGCACGGCTGGTCGGCTACACCCCTGCGTTGACGCTCGTACCCGACATCCTGACATCGGTGGATGTCCAGGATGGCCGAGTCTTCACGCTCCATTTGCGCAGCGGACACAAATGGTCGGACGGACATCCTTTTACCTCCGAAGACTTCCGTTATTGGTTCGAGGATGTTGCACAAAATAATCAACTATCCCCCTCAGGCCTCCCCGTGTCGATGATGGTGCAGGGTGAGGTACCTCGCTTCGAAGAGCTTGACGAAACCACGATTCGCTATGCTTGGACCCGACCGAATCCGTTGTTTCTACCCCAACTCGCCGGGGCGGACCCGCTCTACATCTATTGCCCGTCGCATTATCTGAAACAATTCCATGAAAAATTCGCGGATAAGGTCACTCTCGATGCGCTCGTTAAAAAAAACAACCAACGCAATTGGGCGGCGTTGCATGCCAGAATGGATACGATGTACCGCAACGACAACCCAAACTTGCCCTCCCTGGACCCCTGGGTATTGAAGACGAAACCACCTTCGGAGAGGTTTATATTCGAAAGGAACCCTTATTATTATCGTGTTGACGAAGCCGGTCATCAGCTTCCCTATATCGATCGCGTAATCATGTCGATTGCCGACAGCAAGATCATCCCGGCAAAAACCGGCGCGGGCGAGAGCGACCTCCAGGCGCGCTATCTACGCTTTGATAATTATACCTTTCTCAAAGACAGCGAAGCGCGCAACAAGTATAGTGTACACCTCTGGCGTACCGGCCCAGGTAGTCAACTCGCCCTCTACCCAAACCTTAACGTAAACGATGAGATTTGGCGGGCCCTAGTGCGCGACCTGCGCTTTCGTCGCGCCTTGTCGTTAGCGGTAAACCGGCACGAGATCAATCAGGCGATCTATTTCGGGCTGGCGATCGAAGGACAGAACACGGTCTTGCCGCAGAGCCCGCTTTACGAACCCGAATACCGCGCGGCCTGGGCAAACTTCGATTTGAGTGAGGCCAACCGTTTGCTCGATTTGATCGGGGTCACAAAGCGCGACAACGACGGTATGCGTCTGCTTCCGGATGGTCGACCCATGGAGATCATCGTAGAGAATTCGGGGGAATCGACCGAGCAATCGGACGTGCTGGAGCTGATCCGCGATTCTTGGCGGCGCATCGGAATAAGGCTCTTTGCCAAGCCGTTGCAGCTGACCCTGTTCCGGCGCCGGGTGTTCTCGGGTGAGACGCTGATGTCGATCGACAAGGGGATCGAGAATGGTCTCGCGACGCCGCCGATGCCGCCCCAGGAATTCGCGCCCATCAATCAACAGCAGCTGCAATGGCCGAAATGGGGTCAGTATTACGAGACGAAAGGGAAGGCCGGCGAGGCCCCCGATCTGCCATCTGCGACGCGGCTGAAGGAGCTCTACGAGGACTGGCTGGGCGCGGCACTGCCGCCGGACCAATCCCGGATCTGGCATGCCATGCTCCAGATCTGGGCGGATGAGGTCTTTTCGATCGGTACGGTCGCGGGTGTGCTCCAGCCGGTCGTGGTGAGCGAGAAACTCCACAACGTTCCCGAGGAGGGGTTCTACAATTGGGACCCGGGTGCTTTTTTCGGGGTCTTCAAGCCGGATACGTTTTGGCTTGACACTTCCGACACTCGAGCGAAATCGGCGTCTTCGGACGTCTCGCCCTCGGTGCATCCCTAACGACAGACTGGATACGACCGCTGAAATCTGGCTAGATCGGCCTTATGCTGAGCTACTTAGTTCACCGGATCCTGATCATGATCCCGACGTTGATCGCGATTAGCATCGTGATCTTCACAATCATCAATCTGCCCCAGGGCAATTATTTCACGACCTACATCGCTGAGCTGCAGGAGTCGGGCGAGCCGGCGGATCTGGCCAAAATCCATTTTTTGGAGGCTGAGTACGGTTTCGACCGCCCGCTCTGGGAGCAATACGTGTATTGGGCCGGCGGACTTCTTCAGGGGGATCTGGGATACTCATTCACCTATAACCTGCCGGTTACAAAGGTGGTAGGCGACCGTCTGTTCCTGACCTTTCTCGTCTCCTTTACGACGATCCTTTTTACCTATCTCGTTGCCTTCCCGATCGGCGTCTATTCCGCGACACATCAGTATAGTTGGACCGACCACTGTTTGACGCTGGTGGGGTTCCTCGGGCTGGCGACGCCCAGCTTTCTTCTTGCTCTCGTCCTGGTCTACTTGGCGAATGTGTATTTTGGAATTTCGATCGGCGGCCTGATGGATCCTCAATACGTCGATCAGCCTTGGACTTGGAACAAGATTCTCTCTGTGCTCGCTCATATTTGGATCCCGGTCATCGTCATCGGTACGGCGGGAACCGCGAGCATGATCCGGCGGTTGCGCGCCAACCTGCTCGACGAGTTGCAAAAGCAATATGTCGTGACCGCGCGCGCCAAAGGGTTGCCTCCCCTCAAGGTGCTGTTCAAATATCCGTTGCGGATGGCTCTAAATCCGTTCATTTCCGATATCGGTTCTCTGTTGCCGCATGTTATCTCCGGCGCAGCGATCGTCTCGGTGGTAATGTCGTTGCCGACGACCGGACCAATGCTGCTCGACGCGCTACGCAGTCAAGATATGTATCTCGCCGGGTCGTTCTTGATGTTCATGGCATTCTTGACAGTAATCGGCGTATTCGTGTCCGATCTGGCGCTCGCGGTGCTTGATCCGCGGATCCGCCTGCAGGCGGGCCGCCGCCGATGAGCAATCTGGCCTTCGCATCCGGCGGCCTCCCGCGCAGCAGCCACGACGCGACGCCCGTTCTCACCGACAATCAGCTGCCACACTACGTCTCGGGCGCGCCTTTCGACCCCTATGCCGTCGAGCGAATGACGCCAGCGCAAGAGCGCTTCTACAGGGCGTCGCAGTGGCGGATGATGTGGTGGAAGTTCTGCCGCCATAGGGTCGCCGTTCTATCCGGTGCGATCCTCCTGACCATGTATCTGTCGATACTGGTCTGTGAGTTTCTCGCCCCGTACGGTCTCGACACACGCAACACCGATTTCATCTTTGCGCCGCCACAGCGCGTGCGGATCTTTCACGATGGCCGGCTAGTCGCCCCGTTTGTATACGGTTTCGACTATCGGCTCGACATGGCCAACCTCGAGCGAGTCTACACGCCGAACCCGGAGAAACGCCAGACGATCCGGTTCTTTTGCCGTGGCGACGAGTATCTGTTCTGGGGATTGTTCCGTGCCGATCTGCATCTCGTCTGCCCGGCTCAAGGCGGGCAATTATTCCTGCTCGGCACCGATCGGCTCGGTCGCGATCTCCTGTCGCGGATGGTCTATGGGGCCCGGATCTCGTTGACGGTCGGGCTCCTCGGCGTCGCCGTGAGCTTTACGCTCGGCATCTTGATCGGTGGGATCGCCGGCTATTACGGCGGTTGGACGGATATCCTGATTCAGCGCGCGATTGAGGTTGTCCAATCGTTTCCGCACCTGCCACTGTGGATGGCGCTTTCTGCGATCCTGCCGGTGAGTTGGAGCCCGATCCTCGTTTATATCGGGATCACGCTGATCCTTGGGATGATCGAATGGACCCACCTCGCCCGCGCCGTTCGGTCCAAGCTCCTGTCGCTGCGCGAGGAGGATTTCTGCACTGCCGCGGTGCTAATGGGCGCGCGACCGGCGCGCATCATCGGCCGGCACCTTCTGCCGAGTTTCATGAGCCATCTGATCGCGTCGGCCACCTTGGTCATCCCAAGCATGATCCTGGGCGAGACGGCACTCTCCTTCCTCGGTCTCGGGCTACGGCCACCAATGACGAGCTGGGGCGTTTTGCTTAACGAAGCCCAGAACATCAATGTCGTGGCGCTTTATCCTTGGCTAATGCTTCCAGTTGTCAACGTGGTTATTATCGTCCTTGCATTCAACTTTTTCGGCGACGGGTTGCGCGACGCCGCTGACCCGTATCACTGAGCGACCCGGATTTTTCCTTACGGACCGGCGCGAGCCCTCGCGATGAACCCACGGCCAACGCCTCGTAGCGGGCAAAGCCGTTGAACGGTCGAGAGAGCGTCGCTCCTGGTGAGTCGGCGTTGCGCGAGCGCTTGCAGGGCCCGTCGAAAAGCAACACTTTGGCGTAGATGATCGACAACGACCGGTTCTCCGAGGAGAGCGGTCTGGGGATCTCGCATGCGTGCCTTGCAGCCGGTTCGCGGTACTCAAGATCTTCTTCCCGAGGTGGCGCGGCGGCACCGCCGGGTGGTCGAGACCGCGCGGGCTGCTGCCGAGCTCTACGGCTTCGCCGAAATGGCGACGCCGATTTTCGAGTTCACCGAGGTTTTCGCGCGACCGATCGGCGAGCACACCGACATCGTTGCGAAGGAGATGTATACCTTCAACGATCGCGGCGGTGAGGAAGTCACGCTGCGGCCAGAAAACACTGCCGGGGTGGTTCGCTCGGTGATCTCCAACGGCCTCGCCCAGAGCGTGCCGCTCAAATTCTTCTACAGCGGCCCGATGTTTCGCTACGAGCGACCGCAAAGGGGTCGCTTTCGCCAGTTCCATCAGATCGGGGTCGAGCTTATCGGCGTGGCACAGCCGCAAGCCGACATCGAAGTGATCGCGCTGGGCAGCCGCATCCTCGATGCGCTTGGCGTCGCTGAGCGCGTCGAGCTCGAGCTCAACACGTTGGGTAATTCGGAAAGCCGTGCCGCCTACCGCGAAGCGCTCGTCGCCTATTTCTCGGCGCGGGTCACCGAATTGTCGGAGGACAGCAGGCGTCGGCTCGAGCGTAACCCACTGCGAATATTCGATTCGAAGGAGGAAACCGATCAAATAGTCGTGCGGGATGCGCCTCCCTTTGGCGATTATCTCAATTCCGAGTCGTGCCATTTCTTCGACCAAGTCCGTGCGGGGCTCGATCGGCTCGGGGTAGGTTATCGTCAGAACCCTCGGCTCGTGCGCGGGCTCGACTATTACACACACACCGCGTTCGAGTTCGTCACGACCGACCTCGGCGCACAAGGCACGGTGATGGGTGGCGGTCGATATGACGGGCTGGTCGAGCTGATGGGCGGGCCGGCGCTGCCCGGCGTCGGCTGGGCGGCGGGCATCGAACGGCTCGCGATGCTGATAGCCGAGCCGCCCGCAACGCGGCGCCCGGTCGCGGTCGTGCCGATTGGAGAAGCTGCGGAAGGAGCGGCGCTGACCCTCGCAGAGGTGCTGAGAAAGAATGACTGGCCCGTGGATCTTAGCTATTCCGGGAACGTGGTCCGCCGCATGCGTCGCGCAAACCATGTGAACGCGCGTGTAGCGGTGCTGATCGGCGAGGACGAGATCGCACGGAACGTGGTCGCTCTTCGCGATCTCGACAGCGGCGAGCAGAGCGAGGTAGCGATGGACCTATCGTTGAGCGAGCTGCGAGCACGTCTGCGAGCGTTCTACCCCTGAGTGCGTTATGCAAGCGTCTTTCGAAGCGCATCTGGAGCAACTCGTCCGCCGTCACGCCGAGTTGCGTGACGCGCTCGGCGGCAGCGGGCTCTCGGGCATCGAGTTTACAAGATTGTCGAAGGAATACAGCGAGCTGAGCCCGATCGTCGACGGCATCGCCGCGTTGCGTCGCACCCGTGACGAGCTCGCCTCGCTCCTCGATATTTCCCAATCCGGCGAAGATGCGGAACTGAAAGCGCTTGCCGAAGACGAGCTGCAGACCTTGCGAGAGCGTCTTCCGGCGCTCGAGGAGCAGGTCAAGGTGGCGTTGATGCCGAAGGATGCCGACGACGCGCGCAACGCCATCCTTGAGGTCCGCGCCGGCACCGGCGGGGAGGAGGCGGCGCTGTTCGCCGCCACGCTCTTTCGCATGTATCAGCGCTACGCCGCTCTGCGCGGCTGGCGGTTCGAAATCCTCGACCTCTCCGAGACGGGCCTCGGGGGCTTCAAGGAAGCGACGGGATCGATCACCGGCCGGGATGTGTTCGCCCGGCTCAAATTCGAATCCGGAGTGCACCGCGTTCAGCGCGTACCCGAGACCGAAGCGAGCGGGCGCATCCATACTTCCGCCGCCACCGTAGCCGTTTTGCCCGAGGCGGAGGAGGTCGACATTCGGATCGATGAGAGGGATCTGCGCATCGACGTCTTCCGGTCGAGCGGACCCGGTGGCCAATCGGTCAACACGACCGACAGCGCGGTGCGGATCACCCATTTGCCGACTGGGCTCGTCGTCATCCAGCAGGATGAAAAATCGCAACACAAGAACAAGGCAAGGGCGCTCAAGGTGTTGCGCTCGCGTCTCTATGAGATGGAACGGCAGGCGCGCGACAGCGCGCGCGCCGCCGAGCGCAAGAGCCAGGTCGGCAGCGGTGACCGGTCTGAACGCATCCGCACCTACAATTTCCCGCAAGGTAGGGTCACCGACCACCGCATCAACCTGACGCTTTACAAAATCGACAAAGTGATGAGCGGTGAGGCGCTCGACGAGATCATCGATGCGATCGTTGCTGAGGACCAGGCAGCGCGATTGGCAACGGTCGAGGGGGTGACGTCAAGGTGAGGGAGACGCTCAGCTCGTTGCTCGGCGACGCCACCTCTATGCTGTCGCAAGCCGGATTCGCGGAGCCCCGCCGCGCGGCTCGCCGGTTGGTCGCCTCGAGTCTCGATCTGACTCCTGCCGAGCTCCTGGGCCATTCGGAACAGGCGCTCGATGAGCAACAGACGGGTCGCGTTCGGCTAGCATTGCATCGAATGGCCGAGCGCGAACCGTTGAGCCGCATCCTCGGCCGCCGCGAATTTTGGGGCCTGGAATTTGCCCTGTCGGCCGACACGCTCGATCCGCGGCCTGAGACCGAGACCGTCGTCGAGGCCGTATTGCGTCGTGTTCTCAACCGCGATGCTCCGCTCCGCTTCCTGGATCTCGGCACCGGCACCGGCTGCATCCTGCTGGCACTCCTCTCCGAATTCCCGGCTGCGATCGGGTTTGGCGTCGATATCGCCCTGGGCGCGGTAATGACTGCGCTGGGCAATGCCGCGGCACTCGGCCTTGGCGAGCGTGCCCATTTCCTTGTCGGTGATTGGGGGACGGCGATATCGGGCAGGTTCGATGTAATCGCTTCGAACCCGCCGTATATCGCCGGCGCGGCACTCGCCGATCTGGCCCCTGAGGTCGCCCTCTACGACCCCTGTTTGGCCCTCGACGGCGGCGCAGACGGTCTCGGTGCTTATCGGTCCCTCGTGCTCGACCTCCTCCAGTTGTTGAACCCGGGCGGCGTCTTTGTGTGCGAGGTCGGGTTGGGCCAGGCACCGGCTGTCGCAGCGATGTTGCGCGCGAGCGGACTGGCGATCGAGGGATGCGAGCGCGATCTCGGCGGCATCGCGCGTTGTGTCGTAGCCAGCGCGCCTGCGCGGGCAGCGCAGAAAGTTGTTGGAATGCGCCGCCTTCCCGTCTAGGGTGGCGTTGCTCGGGGGCTCACCATTGTCTGGGAAAGCGGCGCAAACCGGCCCGCAACCGCCCGAGAGGGGCCAAGGTACGCTCCCGCCGGACATCGGTCCGACAGTGTTCACCGCGATTAGACAGGTGTCATGAGACCAGGACCAAACAAGCGATCGCGCGGTCGCGGCAATGGGGGAAATCCGCACTACAACAACCGTCCGCGGATGCCCCAGCGGACTCAGACTTTTGACAGCAATGGCCCAAACGTAAAGATCCGCGGCAACGCGTATCAGGTCTTCGAACGCTATGTCGCGCTGGCGCGCGAAGCAGCGACTAGCGGGGACCGGATAGCGGCCGAAAGCCTCTATCAGCACGCGGAGCACTATTTCCGCGTCATGAATGCCAATGGCGAAGGCAACCCGCACGGGGCACCGCGTCCGATGACGCCGGCCGATCTGGAGGCGGGTGGGTCCGAGGCGGAAGGTCGTGAGACGAACGAGGCTTTCGTCCAACAGTCGCAACCGCCGGCGAGCGACGAGCAGCCGCTTGGGACCGAGCCGCCCTATTCGAGCGATACGCCCCCGTTCCGCTAGTTTTTGCGACCTCAGCGAACGGCGCTCAGGAGGCGGTGCCGGCTGGGGTTGAGCGGCAACTCGCTCACACCATATTGCCTGTTGAAGGGTTGCAGGACCGCCTGAATAGGGGTGCGGCGGCCGGTTCAGCAAGGCGAGCAAATCATGGAATTCGAGAAATATACCGAACGGTCGAAGGGATTTATCCAATCGGCCCAGGGCTTGGCGTTGCGCAGTGGCCATCAGCGGCTGACGCCCGAGCATCTGCTCAAGATCCTCCTCGACGACAAGGAAGGTCTCTGCACCAATCTGATCCGCGCGGCGGGCGGCGATCCTCAGGCCGTCCTGAGCGCGGTCGAGACCGAGCTCGGCAAGCAACCGCGGGTCGAGGGTAGCGGCGCGGGCCAGGTCTATCTCTCGCCCGAGATCGCTCGGGTCTTCGAGCAGGCCGAACAGATCGCGCAGAAGGCCGGCGACAGCTTCGTCACCGTCGAGCGGCTGCTGCTCGCACTGGCTCTGGCCAAGGAAACACCCGCCGGCAAGGCGCTCGCCGACGGCGGCGTGACGCCGCAGAAGCTCAACGCGGCGATCGAAGATCTGCGCAAGGGCCGCAAGGCCGATAGCGCATCGGCTGAGGAAGGCTATGATGCGCTGAAACGCTATGCCCGAGACCTGACCGCCGTAGCCCGCGAGGGCAAGCTCGACCCGGTGATCGGGCGGGACGAGGAGATCCGCCGCACGATGCAGGTGCTGTCGCGGCGGACCAAGAACAACCCGGTCCTGATCGGTGAGCCTGGGGTCGGCAAGACTGCGATCGTCGAAGGCTTGGCGTTGCGCATCGTCAATGGCGACGTGCCCGAAGGGCTGAAGGACAAGAAGCTGTTGGCGCTCGACCTCGGCGCCATGGTCGCCGGCTCGAAATACCGCGGCGAGTTCGAGGAGCGGCTGAAGGCGGTATTGTCCGAGATCACCGCCGCAGCCGGCGAAATCATCCTCTTTATCGACGAGCTGCACACCCTGGTCGGCGCCGGCAAGGCGGAAGGGGCGATGGACGCCTCCAACATGCTGAAGCCCGCCTTGGCGCGCGGCGAGCTGCATTGCATCGGCGCCACCACGCTCGACGAGTATCGCAAACACATCGAGAAGGACGCCGCACTGGCGCGGCGCTTCCAGCCGGTCTTTGTCGACGAGCCTTCGGTCGAAGACACCATTTCGATCCTGCGCGGCATCAAGGAGAAATACGAGCTGCATCACGGCGTGCGCATCACCGATTCCGCGATCGTCGCCGCCGCCACCTTGTCGAACCGCTACATCACGGACCGCTTCCTTCCCGACAAGGCGATCGATTTGATGGACGAGGCCGCCTCGCGGCTGCGCATGGAGGTTGATTCGAAGCCCGAAGCGATCGACGAACTCGACCGCCGCATCATCCAGCTCAAGATCGAGCGCGAAGCCCTGAAAAAGGAAAGCGATCCGGCCTCGCGCGACCGCCTCGAAAGGCTGGTCAAGGAGCTCGAAGAGCTCGAGCAGCGCTCGGCCGAGCTGACCGCCCAATGGCGGGCCGAGAAGGATAAGCTCGCTGGCGCGCAAAAGCTCAAGGAGCAGCTCGACCAGGCGCGCGCCGAGCTCGAGATCGTGCAGCGCCGCGGCGATTGGAGCCGGGCCGGTGAGCTGACTTACGGCGTGATCCCCGAGCTCGAACGCAAGCTCAAAGAGGCGGAGAGCACCGAAGCCGGGCGCATGCTCGAGGAAGCCGTCACCGAGGAGCACATCGCCGGCGTCGTGTCGCGCTGGACGGGGATACCGGTGGACAAGATGCTGTCTGGCGAGCGCGAGAAGCTCCTCAACATGGAACAGAATTTGCGCCGCCGGGTGATCGGTCAGGACGAAGCGATCGTCGCCGTGTCGAACGCGATCCGCCGCGCCCGGGCCGGGCTGCAGGACCCGAACCGGCCGCTGGGCTCGTTCCTGTTTCTCGGTCCGACCGGCGTCGGTAAGACCGAGCTGACGCGGGCATTGGCCGAGTTCCTGTTCGACGACGAGAGCGCGATGGTGCGCATCGATATGTCGGAATACATGGAGAAGCACTCGGTCGCCCGCTTGATCGGCGCGCCGCCGGGCTATGTCGGCTACGACGAGGGCGGCTCGTTGACCGAGGCGGTGCGGCGCCGGCCCTATCAGGTGATCCTCTTCGACGAGGTCGAAAAGGCCCACCCGGACGTGTTCAACGTGCTTCTGCAGGTGCTCGACGACGGTCGCCTGACCGACGGTCAGGGCCGCACGGTCGATTTCCGCAACACCCTGATCGTGCTGACCTCGAACCTCGGCAGCGAGGCGTTGGCGAGCCTCCCGGAAAGGGCGGATGTCTCGGTCGCGCGCGAGGCGGTGATGGCCGCGGTGCGCGCGGCCTTCCGGCCCGAGTTCCTCAACCGGCTCGATGAGATCCTGCTCTTCCGACGGCTGTCGCGCGACGACATGAAGGGGATCGTCGCGATCCAGCTCGAGCGGCTCAGAAAGCTGCTCGCCGACCGCAAGATCACCCTCGAGGTCGACACCGCGGCGAGCGCTTGGCTCGCCAACGCCGGCTACGATCCGGTCTATGGGGCCCGGCCGTTGAAGCGGGTGATCCAGCGCGAGCTGCAGAACCCGTTGGCCCAGCAGATCCTCGAAGGCCATATCCCGGACGGGTCGACGGTTCATGTCAGCGCCGGCGACAAGGGCCTGGTGATCGGCGACATCGTCACGGCCGAAGCGGCCTAGCCGAGCGCCCCGCCCGCCCCTTCCTCCCCCGCCTGCGCGGAGAGGGGTGGGGGCCTTGCAACATAGGCCGCGAGCAATTCGGCCAGCGAGGCACTGGCCGTGTCTAGCTCGCGGCCGTCACGGTAGTGCCGCACCAAGTGCCAAAGTCGCGTCTCGAACGTCCCCTCCGTTCCGGGGTGATCGCGGGCGAGCAGCGCCCCGTCAGTCTCGCGTAGATTGGGCGTATCCGGGATGCCGGCGAGCTCGGCCGCGGCCGCGTCGCCGAGCTGCCACGCCCCGGCCAATGCCTGGCCGGCATCCGGCTGGACCGATCGCTGGCGCAACAGGGTGCACACCGCGGCACGCGCCCTCAGCAGCGAGCGTTGGCGGGCCTCGGTCAAATTGCGTGGCGCCTTCGCTACGCGCTACGCGCGTCAGCCGGGTGTCAAGAAACCGCCGCATGGGCGGCTTCCAGCGCTTTTAGCCGCCTGTCGAAATCGCTCGCCTCGAGTGCCGAAGGCGCCATCACGCCGGCCGAAGGGGCTGAGGTAGGGATGGTTGTCGAGACATACCTTCGGGCAAAAAAATAGAGCAGTTCCTGAGAGACAATGCAGACAATACAATCAGTGACGTTATTGTATATTATGTAGGACACGGCGCCTATCTAGAAGGCAATTATTCTCTTGCACTTCACTGCACAAATCAGACAAATCGTACTCTGAGCACGTTGCCCGTAAAGCATATTGCCAAAGCTTTATATGAACAAACACCCAATATGCGACACATCGTCATCATCGACGCGTGCTATGCAAGCGGCGCAGTCCCAGCGTTCATGGAGCAGGATATCGCCGACCCAGTCGGTGTTGTCCGGCAACAAGTTCGAGAGATTTTACCAGAGACCGACATCATGCGAGGTTCAGCGCTGTTTTGCGCCGCCGGTCCAAAGACCGCGGCCAAAGCTCCATCGGACGGCGCTTATACAATGTTTTCTGGGGCGCTTAAGAAGGTTCTGACGACAGGCGATCCCACTTTTCAGGAGTACCTATCGCTCGAAGATCTGGCTGGCCTTGTCGAGAGGGACATTTTAAATACGTTCCGCGATGAGATGGTACGCCCAGAACTGCACACACCAAGGCGGGAGGCCGGCGACATCCGAACCCTCTGGCTTTTTCCCAACCCCGCGCGTCGCAAAGACGCGGGGCCCCGGTGGCGTGCGATTGAAGCTGCGATCCAGGGGCTACGCGAAGAGTTCACTATACACACCGTTGCGTTGCAAAGCCATTAGATCAAGTATTGAGATGATGCTTAGCAACAATTATCCTGAAGAGCCGATTGCAGAAATGAGCTGTACGAAGCAACGAATGACAATTAATATTATATAGTAATCGGTGTTCGCTTCTTCAAGAAAGATAGAAGAAGAAGATTTTCTTTACAATACAGGCGTGTCCCCTT